>SDBT01000348.1_pt1 | contig 71366 bp, 91 predicted proteins | sample 2277101 | NCBI WGS metagenome assembly SDBT01 (sample SAMN10404973, study PRJNA504765) | marine sediment metagenome | isolation source: marine sediment core GS10_PC15, 103 cmbsf | place: Arctic Ocean: Southern Knipovich Ridge | collected 2010
TGAAGCTGTATACCTAGGTTCGACCCCTAGTCTCGGAACCATTCGGGATGGTCTAATGGTATGACGGCTGGCTCTGAATCAGTCCGATCTAGGTTCGAATCCTAGTCCCGAAACCAGCCTTCGAAGCTAAAATGGCAAGGCAGCGGCGTTGTATACCGCGATTTGTGGGTTCGAGTCCCACCGAAGGCTCCATCTGGCTTAGTACAAAGGTAGTACGGGCGGCTGTTAACCGTCGAATACGGGTTCGATTCCTGTAGCCAGAGCCAGGGGAATTAGCTCAGTTGGCTAGAGCGCTACATTGACATTGTAGATGTCACAGGTTCGAGTCCTGTATTTCCCACCAGCCCTTGTAGCTCAGAGGACAGAGCAATTGCCTTCTAAACAATTCGTCGCGGGTTCGACTCCCGCCAAGGGTTCCAGCCAGTATGGTGTAGCAGGGCGCACGCGCCGCCAAAAGCGGCGAGGAAGAGGTTCGAGTCCTCTTGCTGGCACTTTACAAGCCCGTATAGCTCAGTGGACAGAGCGTTGGCCTTCGAAGCCAAGCGGCGGGGGTTCGACTCCCTCTACGGGTTCCATTCGGTATAGTGTAATGGCAGCACACCGCCTTTTGTGGCGGGGGTACAGGTTCGAGTCCTGTTGCCGATCACTTGCGAGAAGGTGTGAATGAAGCCGTAGGCGAGGTTCCTGAGCCATGCTGAAGACGTTTCAGGGCGTTTGCTGGTGTCAATCTTCGGGGCGACATCGGAGCGGCAAGAATCCAACATCATTCTCGCTTCAGGAAGATTGGCTGAGTGGCCTAAAGCAGCGGTTTGCTAAACCGTACATGGGTTAAACCATGCGGGGGTTCGAATCCCTCATCTTCCGCCAGCGGATTAGGTCATGTGCGACCAAACGGATTCCAAACCCGTAGGCACAGGTTCGATTCCTGTAGTCCGTGCCAGCCTTCGTGGTGAAACTAGGTAGACACGACACACTCAAAACGTGTTGCTCGAAAGAGTTTGTGGGTTCGATTCCCACCGAAGGTACCAGCCCTTGTGGTGAAACTAGGTAAACACGGCAGGCTTAAACCCTGCCGCTCGTCAGAGCTTGTGGGTTCGATTCCCACCAAGGGTACCAAGCGCCGTAGCCAAGTGGTAAGGCAGTTGATTGCAAACCTTCTATCACGAGTTCGATTCTCGTCGGCGCTTCCAGGGGTATAGTCACAAGGCTGTGTCCGGCTCGCTACCGTGACGGGTTCGATTCCCGTATGCTCCACCAATTGCTCGCTCATCACACTACTCAGTTAGACGCATATCGCGCCGACTTTCGGGTCGGCGCATATTTTTTTCCCCGAAAAGGTGGGAATAAGCTCTCTGGCTATTGATCCCGAAAAGGGCTAGTGCTACACTGTCGATAGCCGGAAGGATGGCACTAAAAAAGCGTCCAGTGGTTGATCTCAAAGCCCATCCTTCCGGCTATTATTTGTCCGAAAAGCTTAGCGATCCCCACTCCTAAGCAGTATTCTCGTCGTTAAAGGAGCACTTGGTGTCTACATCTGTCTCAACCGTTCTATCCCCGTCTGAACTTCTTACCGAAAACGCAGTCACAGTGCTCCACAAGCGGTACCTCTGGCATAATCCAGAGATTCAGGGACGCCCTGAATATGAGTGTGATCGTTGCTTCAAGAACGAGGTCAAGAACCCAAACAAGGAGAGGCAATATCACGAGACGATTGACGAGTTCTTCCACCGCGTCTCGATGGGGAACCCGCGCTACTACGGCCTGATATCACAACTGATTCTCTTCGCGAACAGCCCGACGTTGTTCAATATGGGTACCGAACAAGGCACCCTCAGCGCGTGCTTCAAGTTTGACGTACAGGACTCGATGGTCAGCATCATGGAAGTGGCGACCAAGGCCGCGATGGTACAGAAGTTCGGCGGCGGGGTCGGCTACACGGTGAGTGCGCTACGTCCGAAGAATGCACGCATCAAGACAACGCACGGTAAGGCGTGTGGGCCTGTAGAGGTTCTACGCATGTACCAAGCGGTGTCCAATCTGATTACCCAAGGCGGGAAGCGTGACGGCGCACAGATGGGTATCCTGCACTGCGACCATCCGGACATTCGCGAATTCATTCATATGAAGGACGAAGACCCTGATGGCATGAGCACCTTCAATATCTCGGTAGCGATCACCGATGATTTCATGAGGCGGGCTATTCAAGGTGACAGTGAGCAATCAGCTATCCTAGATGAAATGGTTCACTCGTCGTGGACGACAGGCGACCCTGGCGTCTACTTCATCGACGCTGCCGAGCGCGGCAACCCGACCCCGTGGCTTGGTGAGCTTACAGGCACCAACCCGTGCGGAGAGGTCTGCTTACTGGACAACGAGGCGTGCAACCTTGCGAGCCTCAATCTCGCGAAGTTCGTCGCTCACGTCGGCGGTGTGTGGGATATTCTATGGGACGCGCTTGGTGAAGCGGTCGAGATTGCGGTTGAATACCTGGACGACATCTTGGATCAGAACACGTTCCCTGACCCCGCGATCACGGAGATTGTCAGTAAGACCCGTAAACTTGGTCTTGGCCCTATGGGATGGGCTGATGCCTTGGCGCTAATGGAGATTCATTACGACTCCGATGAAGCAGTACGGCTTGGTAGCGAAGTCATGGAGTTCATTAACCTCATAGCTCACCGCAAGAGCGAGGCGCTGGCGCTTGAAAAGGGCGGATACCCTGGCCTAGAGGAAGCGCCGAAAGGCGCTCAGGCCATCTTCCGGCGAAACGCTACGCTGACGTGTATCGCGCCGACCGGATCGATCTCATTGTTGGCCGGATGCTCTGGTGGTATCGAGCCACACTTCGCGCAGAAATGGATGCGCGAAATGGGTGACGGGACGAAGATGGAAGAAGAGATTCCGGTCATCCAGCAGCTACGTGACCGTGGCTCCGACTTCGTACCGCACACAGCGCTGGAAATTGCTCCAGAGTGGCATGTGAAGCACCTAGCCGCGTTCCAGAGTCATACAGACCTCGCGGTGTCCAAGACGATCAACATGCCGCCTGACGCGGACGAGTCCGCGATTCGCGCGGCATGGATACAGATGTGGCAGTCCGGATGCAAAGGCGGTACGATCTACCGCACTGGCTCTCGCGAGAACGAGGTCTTGGTCGCTAGTACAGACCAACCGACACTGGAAGTAGTTGGCACAAAGACAGGACGGTTCGACGCGAGTAAGCCGAACCTGAGCCAGCCGATGCTTCCGATGACAGAACTATCAATTAGCCCGAATGGAAATGGCCCGTTGCCGTCGCCGCGAAAGGCATTAGATGACACGCACGACAGCGTAACTCATAAGTTTGTTGTTGGCGGTCAGAAGGGATGGATACACGCTGGATTATACAACGATGGAACTATTGGCGAAGTATTCCTTGATATCGCTAAACAGGGAAGCACAGTCGGCGGTCTTGCTGACGTACTTGCGATCTGTGTCAGCGTCGGACTCCAATACGGAGTGCCAGTTGAGGAATTCGTTAGTAAGTTCCGCCAGAGCCGTTTTGAGCCGTCTGGTATGACGCGGAATCCGGAGATTCCGACAGCGACCTCGGTGATTGATTACCTTGGTCACTGGCTCGAACAGCGGTTCCTAGAGACTCCGGTCAAACTACCAACTTCTAATGGCATGGCCTGTCCAGACTGCGGTAACGGGGTGCAGTTTGGAGAGGGATGCGAAAAGTGCGTTTCCTGTGGCTGGTCTAGGTGTTGACCATAACACCGAGAACGGATACGGTGTGACTATGCCAGGAGAACCATACAACCCATTCGAACATCCCGTTCCTCAGAGCGACATAGACTCGTACCAAGAACGAATTGAAAAATGGCGCTCTGAAATGTTCCCCGAAGGGACGGCGGATCAGATTGCGCTGATTGTCTGCGAAGAGGTCGGCGAGCTAGCACACGCCGTTTTGAAAGAGAGTCAGGGACTCATCACGCCTGAGAAGGCCGAGCCGATGATTCGAGACGCGCTTGGCGATATCTTCTTCACCATCGCTGGTGTGGCGTCGAGCCGAGGTTGGAGTCTTGCCGAGATCGTAGACGAAGTGGTCACGGAAGTTACAGCGAGGACGAAGAAGACGATGGACGACCGATATGCGTAGTAGTACACAAGATGATTGGGATCAGTATTTCTTAGACATTACGAACGTGGTGCGGTCTAGGTCGAAAGACCCTAGCTCAAAAATAGGCGCTCTGATTGTTAGCCGCCACAACACCATCCTCGCGACGGGATACAACGGATTCGCTCGCGGGATTGCTGACACAGACAAGCGTTGGGAGCGTCCGGCGAAATACAAGCGAGTTGTACACGCGGAGCGTAACGCTGTTTATAACGCCGCGCGAGTCGGTGGTACGGCGCTTGAAGGTTCTACATTGTACCTCGTTGGATTTGGGCCACCTACCGTACCGTGTCTTGATTGTACGTTTGGGATCATCCAGGCGGGTGTAGTGCGGGTTGTTGGTCAGCCCTATAAGGAAGTGCCTGAGAGTTGGGCTGATGAACTATTGGACGCGTCACAATCACTGGCGGAAGCTGGTATTATTGTTATTGAATGGGAGCCGCGCGTTGACACCACTGATTAAGTACGCACCAGAAGCCTACCTTATCGCCCGACCACAATTCGACATCGTAGAGATGCGTCGCTTCCTTCACAAGAACGACTTGTCTGGCGAGCGGCTGCGTCTAGCGAAAGGAACGGATGCTGAGAAGATCACGGAGATGGCGACGAGGTTGTGCTACCAGTCCTACAAGACGGGCCGACCATCCGATCAATTTCACGACAACATCATCGAGTCCGGCCACGGATCAACTCTGGAACATGTTAGTTGGACGATTATCCTCGCAGGCGTCTCACGTTCTTTTACTCACGAGCTTGTCCGGCACCGAGCCGGATTTGCTTATTCGCAACTATCGCAACGATATGTGAACGCCGAGAACACCGCGTTCGTTATGCCACCCATGATTCAGGAGCTACCACAGATAGATCAGGACGTGTGGATCGCCTCGATGGTAAGTTCGTTGGACTCCTACAAGACGCTGATAAATCAGCTAGAAAGCTACTTCCGTTCGCGCGAAGGGATGAAGACAGTACCTACGACCATGAAGAAGAGGGTGCGCGAGGCTGCGCGGTCAGCGCTACCCAACGCAACGGAGACTCACATTGCTGTGACCGCCAATGCGCGGGCGTGGCGTCACTTCATTGAGATGAGGTCTGCGGGATACGCCGATATAGAAATGCGGCGGGTTGCTAATGCGATCTACTGGATTCTGGTGGAAGAGGCTCCGATGCTGTTCGGAGATTTCGTAGAGGAAGCAGACGACGGCGATGAGCCGACGATCTCGCAATTCACAACTAAGAACCACAAAATCTAGAAGCCCTTTAAGTGGGTGTCTCCGTAGACCATACGGTAGGCACCGTATGGAACCTTGTCGTTCGGGACGGTACCAAGACAAGGCCCGTCGAATCCGCGTATATTGAGGTCTTCCGGCTCAGCCGTGATGATGAATTGGTTCTTTCCGGATGGTGACATGAACCCATGTTGCGGACATCCCATTGCCTTGACGATTCTCGGCAGTGCCTCATGATCGAACTTGCTAGGCCGTAACCAACTCCCACACCAGGGACATAGGATGTTCGTGACAGAGAACGTATAGAACGGCTTGTTATTCTGTTCCCACTCGTCTGTAATTTCCCAAACTGATCTTTCAGCCATCATAGCGGTGGTTGTTCCTGCACGGCGGGCCGTGCTGGTACGGTAGACCGCAGTTACATAGCTCTTCAACCTTGCGGCGGCTGTTCTCCAACTTCTCCTGGGTTGTCACGAACATCGACGGGGATTCGCAGAACATACAATAACCACGTACTTTGCGTACGTGGTCAGGGTAGAGGTCTGCTTCAAAATCTTTGGGCTTGAATGTCTCAAGCCCATCGAAGAATTGTATCTTCTTGCAGCTATGGCAGTAGGCAGGGAGAATCCGCCTAGCGCGACGTTGGGTAGATTGATGTTTTCGACTCACGTCTAAATCTACAGGTAATACTATTGATTTGTCAAGTAAATATGCTTATAATGCTTAATGTGAGTGAAAACCAAGATACCGACGACGCACCTAAAACGCGATTGACGCATTCGCACGAAACGCTGGATCAGCTTTTCGCGGTTCGCCACGCCGCCGACGAAGAGTTCTCGGCTACCGAGAAAGTTATCCGGCGCACGGTGCTTGGAACAGTCGCGCTCAAGGAATTACGCCTTGCTGCGATGGAGCAATTGTTCTCCGAAGGTTTGACCCACACCGAGGTTAAGCTGGCCTTCCTCACTAACGAAAAGCTCATCCCTCTACTCGGCTCTTTTGATGACGATTCTGAACACGGCTACGTTCTCTTTAAGCAAGAGATGCGTGACGCCGAGAAGAACGTCACCGAGGATTCTGGTGCGACCGCGCTCCGGAACTACAAGCGAGTTCTTCGACATGTATTGTTACAGGCTACGCGGTCAATGCCGTCCGCAAACGGCAACCAAGTCCGTCCGCTGCTTGAGCTAGCGTCCAGCACAGCAAAGACTATCGCCATTATGGAAGGGGCAGTCTTCCAGCAAGCAGGAGCCACACCAAGTCCGATGGGCGGACGGAAGACTCACCAATACGCACCAACAATGCCTGAAACAGACGTGGAAGAAGAAGAAGCTATCGAACTCGATAAGTACGAGGTCAGCATGGAAGGAGTGATGGACAGTTTTGAGCCAGACGACACCGATTACGAGAATACCCTTGAAACTTCGAAACGAGATGAGCCAGGGATTGGAGATTGATCTAAATGACCGGAAGCACGAGATCAAAACTACCAGCCTTGCGATGGCTCCAAACGTCATACCACCATTAGGCGTGCTGACGACACACCTCGATGCAGGCGAGATCATCGTGTGGACAGAGCGCGGGATAAAGATAGAGAAGGAGACAGACGATGACCCTCAACAGCCTTAACGAATTCATCCGTGGAGTTGTACGACCCGTTGCGACACTTGGGATTATTGGCGCACAGCTTGCATTCTTCGGAGCAGGAATCCATTCCGGTGATCTAACAGTCGGGAAAGAACTTCTACCGCTCACCGGAATCGTTATGACGTTCTGGTTCGTAGATCGAAGCGTGTCGAAGGCCCACAACGGCAACTAATATCGATGACGAAACTCGTTCTTCCCTCGAAGGCGTATGAGGTCAAAGGCAATATGGTCACAGTGCGACGCCAAAAGCGCGTCCACGGCGACGAGCTTCCTGTTGGCCCATACCGTCCGCCAGGAACCAAAGGTGGATGGTCGCCACATGTAGGACAACTTCCTATCTGGATGGAGAAGGACGCCCATCAGTTGTTCATGATCGCTGGAACACAGGGGGGGAAGTCGAACATCGGCCCACCGTGGCTCCATCGTGAGATACTTCGCGCGGTAGCCAAGCGACCTGGACAGGACTCAGCGTTCGGTATTGTCACGCCGACCTTCCGCATGGCTATGCAGCTAGACGTAGGTATCTCGCGAATGCTGCAATTCTATCGTCAGGTCTACGGCTTCCCCGAAGATGTCATCTTCCGGAAGAAGTATCTGACAATCGATCTACACGAAGTTGGTATCCCTGCCTTTATCTACGCGGGTTCTGCCGAACGCCCACGCGCTCTCCAAGGTAGCCGTCTTGAGGCAGTGTGGATGGACGAGGCCGGAATGATTCCGAAGCCCGCAATCTTCTACGAGACTTCACAGCGTCTCCGTGGTGAGGGCCGGATGCTTGTGACGACGACCCCATATCTCGTAGGCGCGTGGCTCATGGACTTCATGAAGAAGGCTGAGGAAGGCGACGAGGATATCCTGTGCGTCCGCTACCCGTCCATCGTGAACCCGTTCTATTCGCTGGCACAGTGGGAAATGGCCATGCACCAGTGGCCAGCTTGGTACTTCAATCAGCGTTGTGGAGCGATGTTCGAACAGCCACACGGTCTGGTGTACCCCGATGTTACGTATGTCGATCCGTTCACGATTCCGCGAAACTGGAAGCGGATATTGGGTATCGACCCGACCCACGGTGGGCCGGACGAGTTCGCGGGTGTGTGGATTGCCATCGATCCGAATACGGGTACGTGGTACATCTACCGCACGTTCTACAAGTCCTGCCGCCCGCCACCAACAGCGCTAGACACTACTGTACGTCTTCCTTCCGATATGCTCGATGAGATTTACAATATGTGCGTCTACGATGAGTGGAATGAAGACATGCAGCAAATGGATCAGACAGAGGATCGTGAGAAGCTGGATCGCATCTTCTACGACCCGTCTGCGCCGTGGCTGGAGCTATCTCTTCAGACTATGTTCACCGACACGGAGAACTTCAAGGCCGATCCTCAGCACGCGGGTATCATTGAGGTTGGGAGAGCATTCAAGACGCAGCAGCTTGTGGTGTTTGACAACCTCATCGATTTTCATCACGAGCAGACTCACTACGCCTACCCCGTCAACGAGTACGGAGAAACAGAGAAGGACGAGCCGAAAGACGCATTTAACCATATTATGGACGCTACACGGTACGCGGTGCGTCAGAGTGACGCGGCCAGAAACTTAGCAGGATTCAGTGTGGGGTAATAACATGCGACGTGGATTCCCGTTCCAGAACAGAGGACTCAGCACGAGAGAGCGTAAACGGTCGATGATCAAGACCGCAAAACGAGACGTACGCCGCGCTAGACGGGCGATTAGCCGCGCGATGACAACGGCTGTGAAGAATCGAGCAGCCGAATAAGGTTGTGATATCAGTTGCGGGTCGTTATCCGTAGACTTATGCTGAACGTGTGAGGCCATCAAGAATAAGCCCAGGCGTACCCACTCAGGGTAAAATTGTCCGGTTTCGTGATGGCGCAAGGCATTTGCCGGACTTCTTGGCATCGGTTGCCGAAGAAGACGAATATCCAGACCTGACGTTTCAGCAATGGATGGACACGGCGAACCGGAAATTAGAAGGACAGGTAATGTCTAAGGCGATAGGTGGACTCGTACAGAGCCACTTCGCAAACACACAGCAGCAGTAGGGAGAAAAGATCATGGCACGAGCAAATTTGCGACAGGTATTCCCGTCCCAGGTTCAGGTCGCCGAGACTGACCTAGAACCAGTAACGAATGACGGTCTAGGGGCGCTCCGTATGGTACGAGGTACTTTCGACTTCGCTGTGCAAGGCGGTGTGGTAGGTACTATCGGCCTTCTAGATGATCAGGGACAGGCTATTACTCTCCCTGACAATGCCGTACTTTGGGATTCTTGTGTTGATGTCACGACGACATTCACATCCCCAACGACAGACGACGCGACCGTGGCCATTGTTGTCGGAGCAAACGATATTGTTGCGGCAGCGGCTATCGACACTGGTACTCCGTGGGACGCAGGATTGCGTGCGGGTGTTCCAGTCGGAACCGTCGCTACGGCGATTAAGATTGATGGAGCACTTGCACTGTCGGTTGTCATCGCTATTGAAGACATTACGGCGGGCGCATTTGTCGTAACGTTGATCTACTTCGTCGGAGACTAACGTGGGATGGTCGATAAGACCGTTCCCGAATACGACTTAGTTCGTATTCACTATAACGAAGCGAACAAAGAGGATGACCCGAACTATTGTCCCTGGATCATCCGACACGGCGAAACAACATACCGTGTGAAAATGTGGGACATACACGGAAAGGCATGGGGTGTGTTCGACCCTAATCCAAACGAGGCGACTCACGCTTGGATGGAATGCAGAGGAATCGTAGTCGTGAAGGATGGCCGAGCGTTAATCATAACGGAATCGGCCAAGATAAAGGAGAAATGACATGGCACTTGCGGCAGCATACACAGGCGAAGACGAACTTGATACCGTAATGGACGACATCGAAGCGGCGACTGGCGGAAACCCCGCTATCATCGTGGACGACGCGGAAGAGGCGGTCTTCATGGGTCTAGTGGCGGCGGTATGTCAAGGAGCGGTTGAAGCACAGGTGAGCACGAATGCGAGACGACGATTCTCCGAGGCATTTGGAGCGCATACCGTCATGCTTGTGAATCACATTGCAACGCTGGCTCCGTTCGTACGCGCCGAAATTCTAGCAGTCTCTACTGGCTTGACGGTTGCCGAACTAGCGGCAGCGGAAGGTGATGCCCACGATTGGGGCAACCTCGGCCCGATTCACTAAGCCAGTACGCCCAAATTTGAGTGGCGGGGGGCAGGGCGTTTGTCCTGCCCCTATTAACTAGGAGTAAAGCATGGTCATGGGAAAGTCACAGAACGGCGTACAGCTTCGCGAGGCAAGCGGGTCGCTCACGGCGGCTGAAGTTCTGGTTCCAATCCGGAACGTAGACAGCTACAATCGCGCTGCAATTATGATTCGACAGACAGGCAATCTCACCCTCGCCGCTGGCGAAGAGGTTAGCTTCATCATCTCCACGTCCTACGACGCGCAGGCAGGAATCTACGCAGATTCAACCACCAATACAGACGGGGCGGTAGACATTGCTCAGTCAGTCATCGCGGTAGTTGATGGTTCTGTGTTTGTAGTCGGTGACGTAGTTCGTATGGATGATGAGAAGATGCTTGTCACGGCCATTGCTACAGACGATCTGACGGTCACACGCGCGTTCGAAGGTACCGCAGCAGCTACACACATCACTGCGTTGGATGTCTTCTTGCTTCAGGCGACGTGGGTTGATTTGGCTCTACTCAATTACGACAATGCTGACGACGCTAGCGCTCCGGTGGCTATGATTGTCATCGGTGATGACGTAGTTCCGGTCGTGTTGGATGACGTAACGGCGACACTCGCGGACGACACAGTACGTGTTCTTCCATTTTCCGACCGCATTCGTTTGAGTACGACGATTGCCAACACACCAGCCTATACTTATGAAGCCTACGCGAGCTTCTACCACGAATAATAAGGGGTTCCAATGTCTTTAAGCCTCGGCCCATCCGGTGACGTGGCGGAAAAGGAAGCCGTAACACAGCAAAGTCGCGTCAATCCTCTTGGCGTCACTGCTTCCACATCCAATCCACGATCTAACCGCCTGTCTGCCGCCCAATTACGCAATTGGGCCGACAACAGCGAGTGGGTTCATGCCGCCATCAATCACCGCCGCGTCCAGGTGTCACAGTCGCAGTGGTCTATCGCACCAATTGATGACGAAGCACCAATCAATCAATCCGCACAAGCTCAGCTAGAGCTTCTATTCGCACGGCCAAGCCCGAAGCAGCGGACGTTCCGAGAGCTAGTCCAGCCTGTAGTTGAAGACCTGTTGGTGCTCGACGCAGGAGTTATTGAGAAGGACTTGAATTCTCGCGGCATCCCACAAGCTTTGGTACTTGTGGATGCGCCGTTCATGCGTATTCGTTCTGATTGGAATGGCGATCCGGCTGAACCACGATTTGAGTGGTGGCCAAACAACCGATTTGCGAATAAGCTAACCGACCAGCAAGTCATATACATGATGGCCAATCCAAGCAGCCATCGTACCTATGGATTCTCCCCGCTTGAGGCGCTGAAGAAGACCATTGATGCGGACATGCAAGCGGCTGCATACAACATACGAAACGTCACTCAAACGAACCCTGACGGTATCCTCAACCTCGGCGAAAATGTCGGGCCGGATCAGCTTGATAAGTTCCGCGCGTACTATGACTCAGAAGTCGCCGGACGGAAGCGCATGGGTATGATTGCAGGCGTCAAGAATCCGCAGTTTATCAATACCGGAACATCGGCGAAGGACATGCAATTCATGCAGTGGCAAGTCTACTTGCTGCGTAAGATTGCGGCTGTGTTCGGTGTGGCTCCGCAGGACTTGGGAATTACGTTCGACGTGAACCGCGCGAACGCGCAGGCTCAGCAGGAGATCAGTGAAGACCGTGGTCTGAAGCCACTCCTTGGCCTGATCGAAGAGCAATTCAACGAGAAGATTGTCGGCGACTTCACCCGACGTGACGCCCGTAGACGATACGATACTGGTGAGATTGACTTTGCTACATTCCGCGCATCGATGGCTCTCTCAATGGTGAACCCACGCGAGCACAAACAGCTATTCAAGAACCTACGGCTTGCAAACTCTATTAACTTAGCGTTCTGCTTCCGTCTACGTTCCTCGAAGAGTATTCGCGACCAAGCCGAGATCAACAACAAGTCGCTTGGTGGAATCCCTTGGAGAACCATCGATGAAGTTCGTGACGATGATGGTATGCCGCCTGTCGAGGGTGGAGATCAGATCATTGTCTCTACGCCGATTGGCCCACTGCCGTTGTCTGTCATCACAGGGGAAGACTCCCCTGTTGGACAGGAACAGCAGTCCTACCTTCAAGGACTTCTTAGCCAGTCACCAATTACAGTCAACTCCGATTCTCTTACAGCGGCTCCGGAAAAGGAGACGGAATTCATTGAGATTCCCATCTATCTTGACGCGGACGGTGAGCTAATCGAGGACTAAGGTTGTGAAATCTAGTGCGCTAGCTTTAGCGTCGGGTTAGGATCATGACGTAGACGCAACAGGAGAGTGAATCATGGCAAATAAGAAAACACAAGACACACCACAGCCGGACTTCTTCCTAAACACGAAGTCCCTGGAAATCAAGGAGCACGACGGCGGGCCGACTGTCATCGCGACTGCCTCTTCCAACGCCATCGATCTTGAAGGCGACCGCTTCACCAAGTCTGCCCTAGAGCAGATGCGTGACGGGTTCGAAGGGAAGATGATTTTCCTCAACCACTCATACAACGTTCCAGAGGACGTGTTCGGAACCGTTGAAGCGACCAAGCTCATCAAGCGAGGGGGTCGTCTCGATCTAGACATGGAGATTAGTGTCCAGACCGACAACGAACGAGCACAGAAGACATTCGACATGATCCAAGGCGGAACCACGATGGGCGTCTCGGTCGGTGTCATTGTCACGGAAGCCAATAAGTCTGACGACGAAGATGAGAATGGCCGCAAGGTCGTTGACATCGATGGCGTCCTTCCTCTCGAAGCTTCTATCGTAGGCATTCCAGCCAACCAGACCGCATGGACACATGACGCTATCAAGTCACTCGTGGCTCGTGGCGAGATTGAGTTCGATGACGACGAAATTGAAGCCCGACCGTGGCTCAAGGCCGTCGTTGCTGGTCTAGAACAGAAGGATGAAGACATGAAAGAAGACACGAAGTCGGAAGACGAAGACGAAGAGGTCGAGAAGCGCGACCACGCAGCCGAGGACGAAGAAGGTGAAGAGGATGATGACGACAAGAAGGACAAGTCAGATTCCGAGGACACCACAGATGAAGAAGATTCCGAAGAGGGATCGTCCGAGTCCGCTGACGATGACGAGGAAACTAAGGCAACCACAGATGACGAATCGGAAGCGGACGAAGAGAAGGACGAGTCCAAGTCCGAAGAGGAAGACGTAGACAGCAAGGACTTGGAAGGACAGGTCGAAGCGTCCGGCGCGATTGACGAGTTCGTGGACAAGATGTACGACTCATTCTTCATCGTTCTTCGTAGCACGGTTAACCTGTTGCTGTCCGACGAAGTAGGCGGTGACGAGCGTCGAGCCGAAGGCGTCGATATGATTGCTGAACTCGGTGACTTCCTCTCGAAGATTTGGGACGAGGCCAACGACGCCGTGGACAACGCGGATAAGGCGCAGGGCAGTGTCGATATTGCATCCCGTATCCACGACCGCGTAGCTGACGAAGTTAGCTGCCGAGACGGAGAAGTGGACGGTATTATTGAGCAGATCGATGGTATCGCCGAAGCCGCGAACGACGTAGTTATCGAACGCGACGCACTCGCGGGCGAAATTGAGCGATTAACGCAGGCACTAGGTCTTGCTGACGAGGCGCTTGAGACATTTATGGAACTTCCATTGGGTACAGTAACGGACAAAGCACCCGCTGAGGTTGTGAAATCCCTTGCAGAACAATTCCCAATGCTGGATGATAGAGTTGTAGCACGAATGGTAACTGCCGCTGAGCAACGCGTCTCGGCTGAGAGTTCGTAACTAAGAAGGAGACTCAGACATGTCAGAAAAGTCTAAGGCAGACGAGGCTATCGAGCGTCTAACGACTATTCGCGATACTCTTGCGAAGCTCTCACAGCCGCCGAAGAAGGACGAGATTCCAGCCGACGTGAGGAAGGAAGACGGTACTGAAATCAAGGGCATCAAACGAGCGCGAGCGCTCGACGTTGCTCAGCTTCAGATGGAAGCCCTTCGGCTTCCGCCAACGCAGTTGAAGGCCGCGATTCGCGACCAGCTTAACTACGGTTCTTCTCAGGGCGCGGGTGTTCCGATCAACGATTGGATGACCTCTGCGGACTACGGGAAGATGCAGGAGAACGAAATGCTCTCCAAGTTCCTCGATACCGCGTCGGGTAACGTCTTGATTCGTCAGGACTTGGAGCCGTTGATCTTTGCGGCGTTCGTACGCCGATTCCCTGCATTCGCTCGAATCGATAAGATTCCGGCGAACGGTCTAGTTCACACGTTCCAGCGTGTAGACGCGCGACCGACGACCAGCTACATTGCTGAAACTGCCACCGTGCCAGACTCTCAGAGCACGTACACACGAGCGACCACGAACATCGCGGTCGCCGCTCTTCGAGTCGGTACGTCCCTCAAGGAGACGCTAGCGGTAACCGCTGGTGGAATGCCTTGGAACGCAGAGCAGCAGGAAATCGGATTCGGTATCGAGTCTATCGCAGCACAGACGCAGCAAACGTTGCTTCAGGGTAACGCTACTGTTCCTGGCGGCGCGGCAGACAACGATGGCCCATTTGACGCTAACGCGTTCGATGGTCTTCGCCGAACCATTCCGGCAGCGAACATTCGAGAAATCGGTGCGGACACCATTCTTGAAGCGTTGAACCAGACTGACCTTCTCTCCGCGAACAACGGAGCGCAGAACTCGATTATCTTCATCTCGGCAACGGACAACGTTCAGTTTACGAACGAACTACAGCCGTTCCGTCGATTCGTTGACTCCGAGCGCGTTGAGGTCGTTCCTGGTCTGCCGAGCGTCACGGGTGTATCCCTTGCTAGCTCCGGTCTAGTTCCGGTCATCTCAGTACCAGGAACCGATTGGGCGGCGTACACCAGCGGTGGTAACACCGTACGAGACGCATTCGTTCTTGACGAGTCAGTGCTTGCGATGCCGTATCTCGGCTCCGAGACGCCGACCGTTATCGAACTTCCGCTTGGAGTTACGGGCGCGTTGACCAAGCTGTTCATCCTCGTTTGGATGGGTGGATTGGCAGCACGAATTCCGAACTTTACCGCGAAGCTTCGAATTCAGTAACCGCTGAACTGAACGAATCATAGCATCGAATTGGATGGAAGGGCGGGTGGTAATACACCCGCCCTTCTTGTCTGTAAATCAGGTTGTGAGATCAAGTGCGGAATGATGAATGACAACATAGAATAAGGTAGGAGCGAGCTATGGCTGACGGTACAATTGGTATCGATGAAACCAATCTCGATAAGCTCCTAGACACGGAACAGTTGACCGTTGGTGCGAATACCGTTCATCGAGAACGTATTCAACTCGCAGGAACAGGAGCGACAGATTTAGCCAAAGTCGCTGATCTTGCGCTTAATGTCACAGTCAATGCTCCGCTTGTAGCTGCGAGAACATCGGGCGAGGCCGCTAATGTGGCCGCAGGAGCGTCGTCTGATATTACAGCTTCAACCATTCCGGCTGGCGTGACCGGAAAGTTGATGGGAGTGACCCTGGCATCGTCAGCAGCGGGAAAGTATGACATCAAATCCCGTGACGGTGTTGTCGAGACGCTGGTAGACACAGTGTTTGTCAAAGCGTTTGGAACATTTCAATGGGTTCCTCCACACCGCGACTTCGCTTCCCGTGCAGGCGATGGAGTGGATACTAGCTACCGAGTGACGGCAACGAACTTGGATCAGCTAGCAGCCGATATGCACGCCACGTTCTATTGGGACGAGATATAAGGGGTAATGGGATGTCTGAAGAAAAGTATCTGACGGAACAGGAGTTGGCTGCATTCAACAAACGATTGGGAGCTATCCAATCACAAGAGGTAGTGCTGTTGATGATGAGAGAAGGTTCCAGCGACTTCGTACGAAAGCTATCAGAGAAATACGGAGTTCCGAGTCAATTCCAAATCAATCCACGGACAGGGTTGATTGTTGTAGCAGAGAAAAACCAGGAAGTAACGAAGTTGACGGCAGTACCACCAAGCGGTGAACCAGACGCCAACGGTGTGAAGCCTGTGGCAAAGAAGAAAGCGACACGTAAGAAGAAGAGTTGAACATGGCGGATGTTTCACCGACAGGAAGGCAAATAATTATGCCGACAGACCGACTACAGATACGCCGTGCCGAACTTGAGGTTGAGCAGCTTAAGCTGGCAATCTTCACCAAGGAAGTCCACATTGATGAACTCCATGTCTCCATCGAGCGTGAAGAAGAGTCCATCACAGCAACACGAGAGAAACTGGCAGAACGAGCATCAGACCTGAAAGCTCTGACGGACGACCAGGAAGTAGAGGAATAACATGGCTGATCTAAGCAACTTCGTATACGCCGAAGATACCGCCCACGCCACAGGCGACCGTGGTCTGATGATGCTTGGTGTTGAGAACGAAGACCAAGCGGCGTTCACGGCAGGCGACAAGGATTACACTCCGTTTGCGGTGACAGCACAAGGAAATGTGATTGTCAGTACAATCGGTACTTCAGGACTAGAGATCGTACAGGCGACAGCAGGCGACCTCAACGTCACCGAGGCGAGTGCGGCGTCTATCCTATCGGACACGACAGCGATTCTTGCTGACACCGCAGCTATCGACACTGCGACAGGAAACACCGACACTGCTACGACTTTGATTGCAACCGCAATCTTCGTAGACGACACTGCAACTCACGCCACAGGCACTACTACGCTTATGGGTGTTGGTGCAGTAGCAGTACCGACAGACACCGCCATTGAAGCGAATGACATCGGTATGCTTGCGATGTCTCTTGACCGCCGTCTACACGTAGATGCGGATATTGTCACGCAGTCACTCGCGACTCTCGTCGTCACAGATGACGGATCGTTCACTCTTGCCGCCAACGACGGCGTTGACATCGGTGACGTTGACGTTACATCCGGCCCAACTGGTGCTACCGCGTTCCAAGTTCAAGGTACGGCAGCAGACGGCGCGGCAGGAGTCGGTAATCCGGTTCTAGCGGCTGGTGAGGAATCTGGTGGAAACGTCCAGAGCCTACTCGTAGACTCGGACGGACACCTTCAGGTAGACATCCTCACAGGTGGTGGATCGGATACCCCAGGTAACCCCGTTAGCGACGGCGTTGACGGTACCACACCAGCAAACATCGCGGTTGCATCCCCGACAAACGTAGACTCCGTTGAAGCAGCGGCTAAGAAGTTGGTCAAGGCCGAGATTTGGAGCACAGTCGCATTCAAGGCGCGGCTCTACAAGGTAGATAACTCTGTAGAGGCAACCGACCCGTTCGCGGTTGGTGGTGCTCCAGCATACGATACATACACTTGGGATTCGCCGCACAGGGATTACGTCGTGCTTGGTACGTCTGGTGGAGCGGACACGTTCCGCGCCGAGATCACCAACCTAGACGACTCACAGACGGCTGACTTCTACGTTGTGTGGAGCTACGAAGACTAATCTAGAAGGAGTAGAGGCATGGCTGACGTATCTGACTCCGGTCAGCATGGCGGGCATACCTACGAGTCTGCACCAATCAACGTCGCCTCGTCCGGTGACAACACGATTGTTTCGGCCCCTGGCTCCGGTCAGAGGATCAAGGTATACGCAATCCTAGTGACTGTCGGTGGGACTGTTAATGTCCGATGGGAATCAGGTACCGCTGGCGGGTTCTTGACAGGTATTACTGAACTAGAAGCGCGAGAAGGTTACGCGATTAGCGCCACGCCACCCGCATTCCTGTTTGCGTGCGCCGACAATGCCTTGTTGAATCTCGAACTATCCGCAGCGGTCAGTGTCGATGGGTTTGTGTCGTATTGGGAAGATGACGGTTAAAATAGGGGAACTCCTAGAAAAGTGCTGTACCGCATCACTGAAATTAAGACGCGACACGACCGAGGCCATGATGGTCATACCTACATGATCGTTGAGTACCTTACGGACGGCGGTGTGTTTGTGCTGCGTAATGACTTCTGTCGGTTGATGCCGTTGACTAAGGCAGTCGTTCCAAGAGACGGCGACGGGAACCCTGAACTCATGGACGGGTCATTCGCTGATATGGCTGCGTTGCGGCAGACGCTCGAAGATGCCGTAGCAGCGGCGATTGACCCGTCTACCGACCCCGCTGTACGACGGGCGTGGGATGCTATTAACACGTTGGACTTTAAGCGTGAGGATACGGCGGTCAACTTCAGGGATCAGTTGATGGATGCGATCCAGGGCTACTGGCGGATGGCGTCACAGGCAAACTGGACTGGTGATCACACAATGGACGGGACGCAGCCGTTCTTCAAGGACGGTGTATTCGTCTCACAAACAGGAGCAACGCTGCCCCCTCGCGATGACGTAGATGCACGAGGCGTCGCAACAGACGCGGATGTCATGTCGATGGTAGGCGAGAGTAGAGACTTACCATGACCACTGAGGGATACGATGATCCTGGTACGATGGCGGATGACTCCGGTATCGGAACTCAAGCGTGGGCATCCCCCGACAACGCCAAGACAAGCAACGACAGCTACGCTAGTGCCTTCGGTACATCATTCAACTCTCACTGGTTGGTTGCTACCAACTTCGGTTTCACAACACCTAACGATACCGATATCTGCGACGGAGTTGAAGTCAACTATGAGCGGGCAGACGGTAGCGGTACAAGCGTCGATAATGCGCTTCAGATTTGGCTCGCTGGAGGGGAGATTGGCGACGACAAAATCGCCGTTACCGTATGGCCTTCAGATGATACCGTCAAGGCGTATGGTGGAAGTACGGACGATTGGAATGCTGGATTAGACGGGGCTGATCTAAAGAACTCCGGATTCGGTGTTGCCCTTAGCGTCGGAACATTAGGATTTTCGATTCCTCGTGTTGACGATATCGAGATGCGTATCACCTTCTCGGTAGCACCACAATTCTTCATTCGTCGGCAGCTAATTGGAGTAGGACATTAGACTATGCCTGTTGCAGCCCTTCTATCTCACCAGCAGAATATCGCGGCTCTGACCTTTTCGCCACTAGTTCCATTTCGCACGACGGTTGTGGATCAGGTAGAAGGAGCGGGGGGTCACGTGGTAGATCAAGTAGAGGGCGCTAGTGGCCACCTAGTCGATCAGAAGAACGATACGACCAGCCGCCACATCGCTAACCAGGACTAAAGGAGAAGGACACTATGGCTGAAATCAGTAACTTTCTAGAGAACGAGTTGATTGACCATGTGTTGCGGAACGCGGCATATACGTCTCCAACGACCGTGTTCCTTGCTTTGTACACAGATGATCCTACTGACGCGGACTCCGGTACAGAAGTCACGGGTGGCTCGTACGCGCGGCAGTCCGTCGCATTTAGCGCACCAGCAGACGGTGTGACAAGCAACTCCGCTCTGCTTACGTTCCCGACCGCCACGGCGAATTGGGGTACGATTACCCACGTCGGAATCCACGACGCGGCGTCAGCCGGAAACCTGTTGTTCCACAGCATACTCGATGCGAGCAAGGTTATCAACACCGATGACGTGTTCAAGGTCAACTCAACTGATCTATCCGTCACGTTAGCGTAACGAGGGTGGCAGGAACGCCACATTTGAACCGATGAGAAAACGGGTAAGCTGGAAGATTTGGTACGACGACAGCCACGTCGTTTCTTCAGAGGAATCTTCGTGGGAAGATGCTCCGGAAGACGGGGTGCTTATTGTCATGGAGTATTTCCCTGACGAGAAGCAGATGGTTCATATGGGTGCAGACTATTACATGATGCGTGACGATACGATCATCGACTTTTCTCTTGTGCATCTTGATCGTCATCTGAAGCACGGTATCCCGAAAGGCTCTATGAAATTTGGACGTTGGGCTACTGATGAGATGTGGGCGCGTGTTCATGAACAGGTGTTTGGGGTCGAGCCGTAATGCCGACCTATGTTCAAAAGGATATAGCTTCGGATGTTTCCCCGTATCTCACGGGTAATCGGGAAATGTCAGCAGGAGCCGCTACAGATGGTTCGTTTGTAGTGAGTCTTGGGACAATTGAAATCTTCGAGGAACATGGTTTTATCACACCATCCGGAGTCCCTAATAACGACGGTTGGGAAAGTGGTGGAACATTTACAGTTGAAGTAGAAATGGATGTAGGTAACCACAGCATTGATGGTTCAGTGCGAATTGACCGAATAGACAGTGGTGGTAGCATTATCCAGTCAGGGTCATATACTGCTACTCAAGCAATGAACGCAAACCGAACGTTTAGCCCTGTTGCACCCACTTGGACTGGCGGCGAGGAAGCGTGCGACAATCGTTTAGGTGTTGTGATCAAGTTTGAACACGCCACAGGAATGGGCCATTCCTGTACGGTTGGTCTTGGGACAACGGCCAATGAAACTGTTACCGATGTCACGGAAGATGCTAGTGGTTGTGTTAGTCAGACAGCAGCCCCTCATATGATTGGCTACAGACGACGGAGAGTGTGTTAAGATGAGCATCTTAGTCAAACAATCAACAGCATACACATTCCGTATCGGGCCGTTCCTTGATGAAACGAATGGCTTTACACAGGAGACTGCGCTGACGATAGCCAAGGCTGATATCAGGTTCTCGAAGGACGGTGGCGATTTCATCCCGCTTAACGCGGCTGAGTCAGGACTAACGCACGACGAGGCAGGCTGGTACATCCTCGCTATCGACACGACCGACACGAACACACTCGGCTCACTCATCATTGCTATTCACGTATCCGGTGCTCTCCCAGTTTGGGTCGAGTATGAGGTCGTTCCGGCAGATGTGTTCGACACATTGATTGATGGCACAGATGCACTTCCGGCACAGGTCGAGGGAATGGACGCCAACGTTCTTACGGCAACGGCTATTAACGCAGCCGCCATTACGTCCACAAAGTTCGCATCAGGAGCTATCGACGCGGCGGCGATTGCGGCGAACGCAATTGGTGCGTCAGAACTTGCTTCGGATGCGGTGGACGAGATTGTTGATCAGGTATGGGATGAGCTACAAGCCGATCACGTAACAGCGGCTACATTTGGAATCCTGGCAACAGAGATCGCGGACATCCTTATCGACACGGATACTACCATCCCTGGTACGATTACCACACTTCAGGCGGACACGGACGACATTCAAACACGCCTACCCGCAGCACTCGTAGGCGGTGCGATGGATTCCGACGTTAGCGTAATTCAAGCTAACGTAATTACTGCCACAGCAATCAACGCTGACGCTATTACAGCGGCCAAGGTCGCAGCGGATGTTCACGCGGAAACGGCAGATGCCGTATGGGACGAAGACCTATCTGGTCACATCGGGATTACCAACGCAGGCGCGGTCATGTCCGCGAACTCCGTTCGCACTAACCAAGCTGCCGCAGGAGCGGCTACATCAATTACGCTCGACGCGAGCGCTTCGACAACGGTTGATATCTTCAAGGGAATGATGGTCATCATCTTTAACGGTACAGGTGTGGGACAAGCACGTCTCATTACGGCGTACTCATCAGGACGTGTAGCAACAGTTGATCCGGCGTGGGCTACAAATCCTGATGCTACGTCAGATTTCCTTATCCTTCCACGAGGCGCGGTGGATGTTGGTCTATGGCGTACCGAGGTTCCGAATAATCTAACTATTGGTGGGGTCGATGCGAACGTAACAAGATGGCAGGGTGGTACTCCTAGTGGATTGTCGGGTGGAGCCGTTGCTTCTCGAATGGGTTCCACGCTCACTGACGCGATTACAGCATCGTCACTATCCGACAGCGCCATCGACAAGATCGTTGATCAGGTTTGGGATGAGGCTCAGGCGGATCACGTAGCGGCGAGTTCGTTTGGTTTACTTGCGACGGAGATCGCAGACATCCTAATTGATACAGGCACGACGTTGGATGGTCGTATCCCCGCCGCCCTTGTTGGCGGTCGTATGGATTCCGACGTAGCTATTGTACAGACGGATGCGATTGACGCGGCGTCGATTAACGCTGACACCGACGAGTACCAAGCAAAGGTATGGCTAATCGATGATGACTCCGGTTCGAATGACCGCTATGTAGTCGCGTGGTTCCAGAACGGCGCGTTCTTGGCCGCACCAGCGGCAACGAACATCCAGGTCATCAAAGCATCGGATGGTACTGACCTTGTAGCGGACACAGCGATGACAGCTTTCGCAACAGACTTCTATCGATATGACGAAGGGACGAACCGTGTTGTAGATGGTGCAGCCTATATCGCGAAGGTAACGGCGACCCTCGGTGGATCATCCCGTACATGGGTACAGCCAGTCGGTAGGGATGGCTAATGGCAGCATTCAGACGCGGTGCAACGCACACGCTGTTTGATGATGAGTTGATATTACTCAACTTCCCTGTAGTGGGCGGGGGAGTCGAGCAATTCGGACAAGCTTCTATCAATGGTGTAGGAACCGTCGTAGCGGACGGCTTGTTCGAGACGCACGCCTTCGCAACGCTGGCGGGCGTAGGAACCGTGGCCGCTGATGGTTTGTTAGAGGCTCATGCTACCGCCCTAATTAACGGTGTGGGAACCGTAACGGGTCTAGCAACCCGCGACCGGACGGGCGTTGCTGTGATAAATGGTGTTGGCACCATTGTCGCAGATGGGTTGTTAGAGGCCCACGCTACAATTGTCGTCAACGGTGTCGGTACTGTGACAGGTCTGGCGACCCGCGACCGGATTGGAATCGCAGTAATCAATGGAGTTGGCACAGTTGTTGCTAACGCCAACTTTGAAACGCATGGTGCTGCTTCAGTTAACGGAATCGGCACAGTTGTTGCTAATGGCTTGTTCGAAACGCATGGTATCGTTTCTATCAACGGTGTAGGAACCGTTTCTGCCAAAGGATCATTCGAGCTTTTCGGAGCGGCTGTAATAAACGGTGTAGGAACCGTCGTAGCTCTAGCAACCCGCGACCGGACTGGCGTCATCGTCATTATAGGTACGGGAGCGGTTGGTGCAAACGCTAGCGGTGAGTTTGCGGCGGCAGTATCATTCAATGGAGTAGGTACACTTGTCGGACTCGCGACGCGCGACCGCACAGGTGTAATCTCTATTAACGGCAGCGGTCTAGTAGGCGCTTCCGTTTTCGCCGAGCTTGTGGGCGCGGCGTCGATTAACGGCGTGGGTACAGTCACAGCGATTGGTACCATAGAAGTTCCTTCTACGTTGTTCTTCATCAAGGGGAGCATCATGAATCAAGAGGCTAAGGGACATGTGATTGGAGAGCCGCAATAATGGCTGACTTTATTGCATTCGAGGTATACGCAGGACGAGATCGTAATCACGCGCTAACAATTCAGTCGGGCGGGGTGGCGCTCGATATCACAGGCGCGACGATCACGCTGAACATCAAGAAGTCACGAGATGCGACTAGCAACGTACTAACGCTGGTTACCCCTACCCAAATCACCATCGACACGCCTTTGACGGGGCTGGCTACGGTTCATTTCACCGATGTAACTACCGATGGGTTGGCGGGTATGTATTGGATCGAACTCATTGTCATCACAAGCGCGTTAGACGAATTGAAGCTAGCAGAAGGCACGTTGAACATTCTACCGTAGGTGAATCATGTTAGGAATAGCATACGTCGTTCCAGAAGTGTACAAGGAAATGCTCACGGGTATGTCATTGGCTGGTATATCTGACGACCAGCTTGGCGCGTACCTCGTCCAAGCTAGTCGATCAGTTGATAACTACTGCCACGATACGTTCGGGCTGTCTCTAGTTGAGGATGAAATGCAGCGGTTCAACGAGAACCGTCGCGTGTGGCCGAAGAAGACTCCAGTGCTTGCCGTGAAGTCGCTGCGGTTGCTGATTGGCTCTCGTCAGTCGGCGGTCGTCACACCACAGGATATCTTCATCAGTCCTCATCAGGGGATGTTTGAAATGATCTCCTTGGCTTCCACGACTAGCCTAGCTGGTGAATTGCTAAGCTTAGGTTTGTCCGAGGTCTTCGCGACGTACGACTACATCGCAGGGAACGGGGAGTTCGTGAATTCCACCACAACCCTCTCGGCCAACATTACAGACTCGCCGGACTCGACTGGATCGTCTGACCTTACTGTCACGGACGGCACGCGATTCACAGTTGATGACATTATCCGCATAAATAGCGAAAAAATGCTTATTACAGCAATTAGTGTGGATACTCTCACGGTGCTGCGCGGTATCAACCACCGCACGGATGCACATACCAGCGGCGCGACCGTGTATCGCCTTGCTTCCGCTGCGCCGGATGAGGTCAAGATTGCTACGGCAATGATCGCTACGTCTCATATCGTCGCCCGCCGACAGCAGGAAGAAGGAATAGCTGGAGTACGTAGCTTCTTGATTGGTAGCTACAGCGTGAGCTTCGGCCCGAACTCCAGTGGCGAGATTACTTCTGGATTTATGGCTCTTCCAGAGGAAGCGAAGCGGATGCTGGACTCACACAAGGTGATTTCCATTAGATAAGGATTAAGACGTGACGCGGGTACTCTTAGGGTTCAACAAGACTTTCACTATTAAACGCCGTGTGCGGGCTGTCACGGCGTCTGGTGCCATTGCCGAGGGTACGACAACGATGGTTGCCAGCGCTATCCCTGGTACCGTGCAACCGCACGTGTTGTCGAACCTTCCGCCACCGACCCAACGACCAAAGCTAGGAGGTCTGCTACGGGTGGATGAATTCCGGCTATGGCTAGGTGACGAGTCCGTAGTAGATGTCCAGCTAGACGATTACATTGAGGAAGACGGGACGAGTCCTCTGAAGACCTATCGTGTTATGGCTGTTCTCGATGATGCCGGACGAGGACACCACCAATACTTCCGCGTCGAGGCGTACAGCCAGGATAGTGAGAATTGGCTAGGCGATGTTGTAGAGGGCGTTTAGGTTGTGAGAACGGGTGTGATCTATGGATCACTGGTGTAGGATAGAGATAGATATGGCTAAGAAAATACAACCGTCGAGTTCAAAGACGAGCGTGCCGACCAAACATCGTGAGATGAAAGGTGGGAAGCTCCAGGTTAAAGAAGACAAGTTGCCGCCGAGGACGATCAAGACGGGCTAAGGAGTGAATCATGGCACGAGACTTACACGCAATTACAGGCGCACAACAGGCGGGAATCGTTGGTGTGCTAGACACACCTGTAGCTGCTAACAACGGCGAGTTTGACAATACGGTTGGCCGTACGGTGTTGATCTTCATCAACGGCTTAGGCGCGTCGTCTGGTGGAGCAACTGTCATTACTACGATTTCGGTGGCCGACCCATTCGGTCGTACTGGCGACATTACGAACCCGTCTTGTGCGGCGAACACGGTCATGATTTGTGGCCCGTACCCACCGTTGCTGTTCAACGTCATCGCAACCGGACGTGTTCAGGTAGACTACGATCTGACAGACGCAGCCGCAAGAGTTGTTGCCCTGCACGTCCCAGGTTAATCATAGGAGTCGCCCGTGCTAGTGCTCTATAAGTCACTACACGCAATTCTTTCGGGCGATACGACGTTGGCAGACTTGATCGGTGGTGACGCCGCCGATCCGCACATCTATCAGACCTACGTCCAATTCCACTCGGAAGCAGCCTTGCGTAACAAGTTCTGGATTACGTACAACAAGGCCAGCGACGTAGCCGACGACACCCAACAGACACAGATGATTCGCGTTATCCGAATCGATCTCCACATATGGGGTCGAGACACGGATAGCGATATTGTTGATGAAGCTGAGGACAGAGTGCGAGTGTTGCTTGACGGTGTGAACATCGGTACTTCCGATATGCTGGCATGGTACTGCATCCAACAAGGAGAATCACAGCGAGGATACGAGGTAGACCAGAAGGCGTGGCACTCGATTTCGACGTACGAGGCCAAGGTAGCTGACAATTCGCTACTGCCGTCATAGAAGGTTGTGAAATCGGGTGTGATCCCTTGATTAGTGGGTTAGGATGACATTGAGGTAGCTATGGCTAGAAGCAAATCAGTTGAATTAGTGCTTGATTGCACAGACGTAGACAAGGCGAGAATTCGGCTTGCAGACGGTGAGTTCATCCAGATTGAAGCGGGTGTGCCGTTTAAGGTCGAGGCCAAAGAGGTTGATTTCCTTCTAGAGCGTTCACGGTTGGCACGATACATCAAGCTAACCGAAGGGTGGAGTCCGAAAGACGCAGAGACGAGAAACGACGCTACACGAGGAACGTCGGATACTACGGAACCAGAGGAAACTCGCTCCGACGAAACTCGCGGAACAACGAACCAATACGTCCATGCACCGGAAACTCGTGATGACGCCACGCGAGGAATTATTGCAGATACAGAATTTGATTCGAAGACAGGCGTGACACGCGTCAAAGATGTGGAAGAAGAAGTTGAACTCCCGCATATTGACGTAGACCAGCCGGAAGACGAATCCGATCCGGATGAGGAATAAGGAGTAAACAGCTATGGCACTAACAGCAGCAAACATTCGAGTCGGTGCCGGACGTATCTACATGGGTACATCTGGAAATCCAGCGGGCGGTACTGCTATCGACCTAACCACAGCGGGCGTACCCCCAGGTGGTACCGAGGTCGGATTGACCGAAGGCGAGTCCGTATTCACATACGAGATCACGTTCTTCGAATCACAGGCAGAGCAATCCCTTGCAAGCGTGGCGGTCTTCGCATCAGAAGAGTCGGCCATGCTTGAGTACACCATGAAGGAGTACAGCAGCGCGAATCTCGTTGACGCCCTTCAGGAAGGTGCGATCTCAGTGTCCCTAGCGGCATCATCCGGTGGTACTGACCCTGCGGGTGGAATTGACATCTACGAGGCTGGTCGGCTATCAAGCCAGATCACGACGCAGACAGTCACGCTAACGTCCGAAGTTCCGAACACCGCCCCACAGCGATACACATATCTTGCCTTGTGGACAGCGTACCAGAGTGAGGCAACAGCGCTTCGCTTCACGAAGTCCGGAGATACGTTGATGAAGGTTACGATGAAGGCCATTGCTGACCTGACCCGTGCCGACGCCAGCACGCTCTTCCAGATTGGTATCGAGCAGAACTAAGTGTGAAATAGGGACGGGTGCAAGAGCGCCCATCCCAATCAAAGGAGAACTACTATGGCACTAGCAGCAGCCTACACAGGTGAAGGTGAACTCGATGCCTTGATGGACTTGATTGAGCCTATCGCGGGTATTGATGACGCGGAAGAAGCAGTCCTGCTTGGGCTGTTCGCCGCCGTCATTCGAGGTATCAACGAAGCACAGCTTTCGGCGGTAGCTCGAAACCGAATCGCAGAGAACATTGGGCCACACACAGCAATGGCGTTTATGAATCTCACGACGGTATCCCATCTTGTCGAGCGTGAGTTTGATGAGATTACTGGTATCTCGGCGACTGAGCTTGCGGCTCCGGAAGCAGACCAAGACTGGTCACTTCTTGGCCCTGTCCACTAAACGCGATACGCGGTAGGCGGTCGCCGCTTCAATGACCGCCTACCCGTTTCTCTTAACGGGTACTCTATGCGTATATCATTTCAATACCTTACAGGTAAAGAACGCTTTTTGGGGATGACCAAGCGTATGCGTGGCCCCAAAGCGATGTCGCTTCTCCAACGCGCCGTAGGGGAAAGTTCGATCCACGCACAAAACCATGCTCGTGACAACCTTCAGAGTATGGTATACGACCAGCCGTCCTCAGTGAGTGGGTATATCCGCACCAAGACACTACTTCGAGGTATGTCTGCATTCAAGAGTTCTCGACCGAACACCGGACAACACGCTAAAGCCGCAGCAGGAGTCGATTTGAAGGCCACAGACCCGATGGAAGTGGTTGAGAGGCGGGCAAACGAGTTCCGAACATCGGTGGGAAATCCTGTCAGTTATGCAGAGTACGTCATCGCTGGTACATTCCAGCCGGATCAATCAGCACGAGACTTTATGGAAGGCGTCGATGATGAGTTTCAAGATTCGCTGCAAGAACATGTCGATGACGCATGGAGACAAATAGGGAATCTATAAGGGGGAAGGAACACATGTCAAAGAAGAGTAGTATTGAAACATTGTCACCGGAAGCGGTGGAAGTCACCATTGGTGACGAGACGTTCGTCCAGTTGCCGCTGCGGATCGACAAACTCAGTGATGCGATGCAAGAGATCATCGACGCTGTACTAGGCGGCGGTCGCGAGAACCTGTTGGATCAGCTAGTAGGAGACGGTGCCGAAAACGCGGCTCCTATGCTTCTCAATCTTCTCATCGGGATTCCGAAGTCGCTGCCGAAGATCGTCGCGTTGTGCTTGGATATTCCGAAGAAGGAAACCTACATCCGTGACCACATCAAAGCACGGCCAGCGTTGGCTATCGTCAAGACCTTCATCGAACAGAACGAGATTCAGGAGCTTCTTCAGGATTTTTTCGGTCTGATGGGAGACTTGGGGATGGACATGAACCAGTCTCAGAACGGTCAGAAGAATCTAGAGAAGCTGACGGAGACAGTGGAAGCGATAAAGAAGAAGGAGACAGCAGCACAGACGGACTCGGACTCGCCATAGAACGAACCATGTCCGAGTACGGACTGGATATCACACAGGTTCTTGCATGGACGTATCCGCAAATCCGTCTCATGCGCCTCAGTCAAATAGAGCGAGAGAAGACCGACCGCCTGTGGGAACTTACACTAGCGGCAGGGACGATGAATGAAGAGTTGTTCAACGACCTGTACGAAGGTTTGACTGGTAAAGAACGCGAAGGGCAGATGCTCAAGCCAGTCGAGCAGCAACCACAGTCAGCGGAAATGATTTCCGGTTCCAGCCACGGTGTGGATGCTGACGGAAATGTAGTCGCGAAAGGCGCACCGCTACTTAGCAACATCGCTCTCGGAATTGAAAAAGCGCCACCACTCCTAGCGGGAGACATGAAGGTAATCAAGAAGGAATCATAGATGGCGACAGTCGTAACACAGCTACTTCTACAGGCCAATAACTTCATTACTGGTCTATCTCGTGCTGGTGGTGCGGTCAATAAGTTTGCGAACACTACGTCGCGTCAGATGAACCGCGCGAAGAATCGAACCAACGCGGCATCCGGTGCAATGAGAAATATGGGTGGAGCTATCGGCTTCATCCAGAACCGTATCATCAAGGCTGGTTTGTTCTTCGCTGGTTTCTACCAGGGACTAATCATCTTCCGCCAACTCGTCGGGGCAGTGATCAAGGAGTTCTTCGAACTCGATGAGGCGCTAAGAAAAGTCCAGTCCATCACCAAGGTTACGGACGAAGAGCTTGCTTCACTCAAGACCCGTCTGTTGGACGCAGCACGCGCGGGTGAAACGTTCGGTCAGCGGGCGTCGGAAATCGCGGATGCGATGTTCGACATCGTACAGTCCGGATTCGACCTCGAAGATGCGTTCACTATTTCAACAACCGCAGCGCTAGGTGCTGAGGCCGGATTCACCGACGCGGCGACTTCTGGTCGTACGCTCGTTGGTGTTATGAACGCCTTCGGTCTTGGGGCAGATGATGCCCGCGAGATCATGGACGTGCTGTTCAAGACGGTTGACCTCGGTGTCGTTACATTCGAGGAACTATCCAGAGGTCTTGGTCGTGCGCTTGGCCCTGCTTCGTCACTAGGCGTAAGCATGGAAGAGCTTGGCGCGGTCATCTCAGTCCTAACCCGTCGTGGTCTACAGGGCCGAGAAGCAATGACTTCGCTAACGCGAATCATGATCAGCTTCCTTAAGCCGTCCGACAAGGCGGCAGAGAATGCGCTAAAGTTCGGGTTCAGCCTAGACGCCAACACTATCAGGACTCACGGTCTTGTTGGTTCGTTGTTGCTGTTGAACGAAAAGCTTGGCGATAACAAAGACGCGCTAGCAACAGTGTTCGACCGCCAGCGTGCCGTTATTGGTGCTCAGCTACTACTCTCTGACGGCGGTGCCGAACTCGCCGAGATTTACACAGAGATGGGATTTGCTACTGAAGGTGTAGGAGCCGCACAGGAAGCATTCAACGAACGTACCAAGGCGCTCAACTTCCAGTTGAAGCAGATCAGTGTTCAGATACTTGGCTTAACGACCGGAGCGCTCGAACCGCTAGCCGCCGCACTACGGTTCCTTCTTCCACAGTTTTCAGATTTGATTGCCGGACGCGGCCCAATTGTGAGCTTCTTCAAAGAGTGGTCGTTCCTTACTAAAGGACTAGCAGCGGCAATACTCTTCCTAGCCGTCCACGCTATCGGCCAGTTGGTAGTCGCAATTGGCGTGTCGTTAGTTGCAGCGCTCGCAAGTGCCTTCGAGACGGCGGTTCTTTTCGTCATGATAAATCCGGCCCTGGTAGCAACGGCTATCGCAATTTTCGCCGTGGTCGCCGCCTTGGAGAAGTTCGGGCCACGCCTAACGACGCTCACAGGTATCCAAGATGGTATCAATGAACGGCTGTCCACATTCCGTGAAGAGATGACAGCGATTGACGAAGCGGTCGCGGACGGGATGTTGACGGAGAAGATTGGAACGGAACAACAGCTTAAGGCCACACAAGGTGCCTCGATTGCCCTTATCCGAGGCGTAACCGCTGGTCTGATTCAATTGGATCGCGAGATGTCAGCCGCATTCGAGTCGGGTGCAGACTTCCTTCGTGAGTATGGAAGATCAGCCCAAACGATGTTCGGTGTCCTGAAATCAGGATTCACTGATTGGCGTAATGACTTCGAGAAACTTTCTGATTCGTTCGAAGACGATCTAATTTCAATCATTCAGACAGGTGACCTCACTGCTGACCAACTAGACGAGATCGGCGATTCTTTGAGGGCGCTACAGAACAACGCACAGGAACGTGGGATGCTTGAGCTAAACAAGCAATTCGCACAAGGTATCCAGCTTGTCACTGAAGAGGCGGCGAGAATCCGTGAGTTGGATGAGAGTATCGAAAACGCGGCGGTCGCAGCGGGTCTAACCAGTGAGCGTGTGGGTGATGTTCTTACCAATATGGATAAGATTGTCGGCCTAACCGACAGGTGGAAGCAAGGAGTAGAAGGAGTCGAAGATGCGTTCAAGGCTATTGCAGGACTCACCACGGTCGAGGAAGCCACCAACGCACGCATAGCCGCAGAAATTGGTGTGCGAGTCGCCAAAGCTCAAACAGCGTTGGACGCTAAGAACACCGAGATTGAACAAGCGGCGACGGCAGCAGGAATTGCTGTTGATGATATTGCGGATTCCGATAATGCCCATCTCATCGCACTTCAGGCGCAGGCCGAGGCGCAGGAAGCTGTGGTTGAAGCACTAGAAGCACAGGCCAAGATTGCCTTAGAAGGCAACAAGGAGCTTGATGCCCAAATCGCGCTGTGGACAGCGATTGGTATTGAGGAAGAGCTAGTTCTGGAGCACATGGAAGGACTGGTAGCGGGTACGAAGGAAGAAGTCCTACTCATGATTCAGGCATTGGTCATGGCGGGACGTGGTGCCGAGGCACTAGGTGACTGGCTAACAAACCTAGATAAAATTGGTGTCGAGCTTAATGACCCTGTGTTGACGCTGGTCGAAGAGTTGATTGACCAGATTTCCGACAACGAACTACAGATTGATGTCCGACAAGCCCTATTCAACGTGAACTCGGTAAGGCAATCCCTATCCGGACTGAACTTCTCAGGCATCGAACTCGGTGCTAAGCTAGACGCTCTTGGGTTTACGATTGGTGGGCGTGAGCACGGAGTGAGCAACTTCCTTGGCGGACTTGTCAAGGTTGGTGAGGCTGGCCCTGAGCTTCTTCGTCTGCCGCGTGGTACGGATATCATCAAGAACTCTGGTATCGCCCCTGCCCTACGAAACCAGGGCGTCGGTATGGGAGCGACCACGTTTGCAACGGAAGTCAACATCAATACATCGCTGTTGAAAGACTTCAACGAAATGAAGCGAGCCGTCTTGAGGGCGGTAGAAGAACAGCTTGACCAGTCGGCGGCGAAGGCAAGCCTACAACGACCGCGACTTGGTACATTAGGCGCGGGCGTACCGCGCGTATAGGAGAAAATCATGGCTACAGCCCCACAGTGGTCGTTCGCCGGATACACCTTCCCGTATGCCGACTCGCCCAAGCGCGGCGGTAGTGATGACTGGAACTTGCGGGAGAAGCTCATCGAGCACGACCCGCTGAATGCCAATGTTACCATCCTTACGTCGTGGGGATTCAAAAGCTCCGTACGTACAATTCAGGGGATATGCAACGCCGTATCTCGTGACCAGCTAAAGTCGCTGTGGACAAGCAACACAGTCGGCACGTTAACGGACTCAGAAGGCCGCGCTGTCACGGCCAAAATCACCGATGCAAAGTTCAGCACCATCACGCCGGAAGCCGTAACCATCGGCGTTGGTGCAGGGGTCTACCAATACTCCATTACATTTATGGAACGATAAATGACCATTGACGATGCTGTCTATGCGCTGACGCGAAAGGCGTCCCTTGCTGTCACAGTTGACGGTGTACTTCTTGCTACCGGAATCGGCAGCGTGAATACTACATCTATTGACGTATCGTTTGACCTCAACGTCATCCCACCTACTGCGTCTATCGGGATGCCGAAGATTCCAGGGTTCATTTTACGCGACATGCCTGTCACTATCGAGGCTGGTTATGACGGATTCCTAGAACGTATCTTCACAGGTATCGTCAAGCGACGTGTTCATGGGGTAGATGATGACGTGCTGGAGTGTGTTGGTCGGACAGGTAAGCTCACACGACCGTACATCGGCCCGAATACTGTCCAAGACCCACAGGGTATCGGACTAAACAAGTCGGAGACATTCCTGACTGTGGATGCGGAGTCAGCTATCCGACGATTGCTAACAAACGTGCTATTCACCGAACCGACCGAACAGATTAACATTGATGCCGCTGTTAGCGATCTCATTATCGGCGGCGCACGCGTTGCCGTACTCGATATTGGTTCGGTGTCGGATATGATCCACAAGATCGCCGACATTGACGGAAACCGAATTTATGAATCACGGTCAGGGGAACTAAATATCCGACCGTTGCTTGAAGCCCCTGCACCACTAGGATTCCGGACGTATAGTACCTCGCCTACCGGAGCAGTCGAAGGCGTTACAGACGAGACAATCATCTTTGATGATTCCAACATCGACACAGCGTTAAATCTTGGTGATGTAGCGGCGAATGAACAGCGTTCACAGAGCTTCTTAACTAACAACGCGGGTCAGCTCCAGCAAATTACAGTCTGGCTGCGGAAAGTTGCCTCTCCAACTGATACTGTCCAACTTCGTCTATTCGAAGACGGTACGACAGGCGATCCAGATGGAAACCAAGTCGGCGGTCAGGATATCGCTGGTTCGGTTCTAGTGACGACGGGCTATACGCGTATTGACTTCGCGGTGTCAACTGATGTTCCGCTGCTAGCCAACACGCTATACCACCTTGTTATTGACCGCTCCGGAGCGGTGGATGCGGTTAACTACTACCAGCTTGGTTCGGATTCCACGGGTGGATACGCTGACGGAAGTAGCCAAGTCTTCAATGGCTCAACGTGGAGTAGTGCGACTGGAGACTTGGTATTCGAAACGCTGCAACAGTCTACGCCGACGTTGCGTATCGTTGACATCGGAGACGAAGAGGACGAAGACCAAATCAAGCGGGTTGTTACCGTCGAAGGCGCGACGCTAGAGTCTACTGACGCCGAAGGTAACGCCACCCAAGAACGCATCGAACAGACCGCATATATCGCGACCGAAGAATTGGTTTCTGGCCCACCAGGATTGCATACAGCGGTCTACCAGAACGAGTTGATAGACAACGATCAACAAGCGGCGAAGACCGCACTTCGTTTGATTGATAAATTCCACCGTGTCATCCAAAATATCGAAGTTGAAGTGCCGTTCGATCCAAAGATTGATCTAGGCGCAACGATTACTATCGATGATCCGGCAGTAACAGGGATTACTGGAAACTGGTGGATTCGTGGGTATCAGCACTCGTTGTCGGAAGGTGTGGCTTCGACACATCTCAGTTTGTTTGGTGGAGATCAGTCCGGCTCGACGGGAATCTTAATCCCGCAGCCGAGCATTGTATGCAGCACTGAGACTCAGCTTATCGGCCCGTCGCTTCAGGCATTCGTTACGTGTACGGCTACGGTGTCGGCGATTGGTTCGCCGATTGTAGATTATTCGTGGACGGATAACTATTCCGGTGGCTCAACCACACAAAACGGCCCTGCCTTGACTCGTATTACACGCGCGTATGATCCTGGTGAGCAAGAGGTCATTATTATTACGTTGACTGTCACAGATGCTCTTGGAACGATAGGAGTAGCAACTGCCGAGGTACGAATTACATCCGAGCGGGACGAAATTTTCGTTCCGGTGATCTCGGTCGCGGCTGGCAACACGTGTATGGCCACATTTGACGGGGCGCAGACGTGGATCGACATTTCGACGCCCGCTGGTGTGGCAAAGCAAACCCAGGTCACGTTCCGTCCAGATGGCACGGTCGAACCGATGCCACTCAAGCAAGGCAAGTACACCGGAAATGGAACGAGCCAATTTATCGAAGTAGGATTCCCGCCAGAGTTCGTTATGCTGCGACGCGCCACGAATGCGACGCCTGACGATACGCTCTGGAAGGCTACGCACATGCCAAATACGGCATCGAAGCCGCTAGGATCAGTCCGCATCACGACAGGGATCACACAGCTTAGCCCGTCCGGATTCTTGCTAGGTGCTGACGGACGCGCAAACGCGCTTGGTGTGGAGTATCACTACATCGCGCTCGCCAATCCACCGGATGGAACGCCAATCGCGTTTAAGACAGGAACGTACACCGGAGATGGAACGACTCCGCGTATCATTTCTGTCCCTGGTGTCGAGATTAGAGCCGTAATTTGTGGCGGTGGTGCTGTCGCGGAAGCGTTCAAGACTTCGAATATGTCCGGTACGATTTGTACTGACATTGGACTCTCAAACCTACTCGGTGCTGAGGTTATCCGTGCGATTCGAACCGGAGAGTTCGAAGTCGGAAGTAGCTCAATCGTTAACGCCAACGGAACGATAATGGATTGGGTGGCGTTCGGCCCTGGTGCTGTTGCGGTTGGAAACTACGCCGGAACCGGAGCCGACAACTTCGAAGTCACGACGAGTATGCGACCATCGTGGGGTATCGTCAAGAAGGTAGAGTCCGGAGAATCAGACGACGCGTACATGAAGTTCGCGTCGCAAACAGGTGACGAGTCACAGCGTATGACGAATGATGCGGTGATTGTCGCCGACCGTATTCAGCAACTTAACACGGTCGATTTCCAAGTCGGTGTAGCCGAGAACACGAGTGGCCATAACTACGAGTGGATGATGCTTGCTGCATCCGGCGAGACTGGTGCTGTGGGTGATAGCCCAACCGTCTTATTCTTCGGTACGGATGGTGGAAATATCTACCGCTCTGTAGACCGCCTAGCCTCGTTACAGCTTGTCTATGATGACGTAGACAACGATGAAGTTACTCTCATCCGTGCAGATCGAGAAATTCGCCAGCGAATTTGGGCGACGACTACCGACCGTGTTCTACGTTCAGAGGACTACGGCGCGACTTGGGAAGTCTACTCGAACTTTAACAACACGGTTGAACACCCCGACCGCGACCCTGGTACGGGACACGCCACCACAGGTAAGATTGACCCACGTCCGGTTAATGGTATCGAACTATCGTCTCCGTCCGTCAATAAGATTTGGATTTATGGCGGGAATGGTATCGATCCTGAGTCATGGTTTGCACAGAGCTTCATTGGTGGAGCGCGTACCTGGAAGTCGAAGGTTGCAGAAGGCGCTGGCCCTGCCGCTAACACCACAGGATCGGCGACCGACTCGGTTATCGATATGGCTGTATCAAACGGAGCGTCCGGCGACCTTGCGTTGCTATTCGATGGTGTCCCACCGAATCCGCCGTACAAGTTCTCGGAAGAGTTCATCCCAATCATCGATGCTGATTGGCATGGAAGTGCTAACTTAACACTACCCGCTGTGGACGGTCGTTCTATCGCGAGCAACAATGGGAACCTTGAGGCGTTCGGTGTGTTCCTCGACAACACGAACTTCTACCGTTCGCAGGCCAACCAAGGCGGTCTGTTGTTCGAAACGCTGAGCGCGGTGCTGCCAGGAACAGGGGCCAACCGTCCGCACAAGCTGTTACACATCCCTGGATTCCAAGACGTGTTCCTTGGTGGAACTATCGAAGGTGTCATCAAGACCCTTGACTTCGGTGAGACATGGGACTTCATCCGTCCGGTCGGTGCGCCATTCAGCACGACGTGGCCAGGGGGAGCGGTAGGGTATGACGTAGATATTGAGTTCCGTCGCCCACGAACTAGTGCGACAACCGAAGAAATCTATGTCCAAGCCGAGTTGATTGACTACGAAACTGTGGTACTAGGATCAGGCGACTCTTGGATCGAACAGTCGGATGACTTAGTTGCGACAGGTTCCACACTCAACCTCAAGGCGATTGGTGATAACCTATACCGCATTCACGATGTAGATGTTTATGGCCCCGTAGTAGGTGGCGAAGGAAAACTACAACGTTCTCCGGACGGCGGAATAACATGGACAACGGTATTTGAGGCCAATCCAAATAAGGTTGCCACCGGAACATACACCGGAAATGGCTCTTCTCTCTCGGTAACAGGTGTTGGATTTGAACCAGATTTGGTCATTGTGTTCAACGATGACCAAGCCGCCGTAATCAAAGGACACGATTCTGTTTGGGGTACAGCAAGCGCCGAGATGGATGGTGAATGGATCGCGAGTGCGGGAATCATTTCGTTGGATGTTGACGGATTCTCGGTGGGTAGTGATGTCAATGTGAACCAGTCCGGCGAAACGCATTACTACCTAGCAATCAAGAATGATTCCATCGTCACAGGAAGTTACACGGCCACAGGAGCCGCGAGTTCGATTGCAGGAGTTGGGTACCGTCCGGAAATGGTTTGGGCGTTTAACTCCGGTGCATCATCCCCTGGTGTTATCAAGACTGAAACGATGACTACAACAGAGTCAGCGGAATTTGCCGCTACAGCATTTGTGACCGACGAAATTACGAGCCTCGACACTGATGGATTTAGTATCGGCACAGGTGACACAGTGAACGATAGCGGGGATGTCGTGTACTGGATCGCGTTCCCGATGGCTTCTCAAATCGAAGTCGCCACGTATAACGGAAACGGCTCCGATAACCGTACAATTACAGCCACCGACTACAACTACATCATGGTATTGGGCGATATCGCACAGCAGAAAGTTCACTCGATGCAGTCGTTGCAGGACGATGATCCGCTGACTAATTCAGGCGACGCATCACACGAAATCTCCGACACCGGAGATATTGTTGCCAACTTGATTCAAGGAACGCTACCGACGAGTTTCCAAGTTGGTGACGATAGCCGCGTCAACGCGGGTACGTCGGAATCGTACCACTGGATCGGATTCCGTGATGACCTACTTGACGGCTCGATTGAGTCTGGTGTGAAGGATGTGGCGCAAGCGGCAGATGGTTCGTTGTGGCTAATGTGGGGAACACGGACAGATATCGACCAGCCACTAAGAGTTTATAAGTCAGTCGATGACGGGGTTACGTGGTCGTTGATCTTCGATCAAAGTGGTACAGATGGTACCGAGATCAACTTGTCCACTGGCAACATTGCTTGCCATCCGACTGACACTGATCGTGTTGCGGTACTGTGCTACAAAAACATCGGCGCGACGCCGCGTTTGTTGGTGACGGTCGATGGTGGTGCTAACTGGACAGAACAAACAGGACTTGTGAACGGTGGCGTAACTAATAGCCACCGCGTTCAGTGGGGTGATGCGGGTCGTCTCATCGTTGCTACTGGTGGCGCACGGATTGAGACGAACGATAACGACGGCGCGGCGGGTTCTTGGGTAGAACGCGACGATGACGCAGGAAATTCCGTCCTACAACTTATCAAGTTCAGCCCGTCTCGACTAGCTGTGATGTATGGAGCGATAGGCGGAAATGGTGGTCAAATCAAAATCAGTGACGACAACGGCCAGACATGGCGCGAATTGGTGACAGGCGTGCAACTATTTTCGGGTATGTCTGGTGGCAATGGCATGTGTGTGGATGGTAATGGTGGCCTTGTCACTTCATGGGCTGACGGAGGTGGGAGTGGATTCACCATATTCCGCAATGCTGATCCATTTGCTGCTATCCCGCCACCGTGGACTAATCTTACCTTCGACATCGAGGCTGTAATGAGTTTCACGACTGGACAAAACCCGATTGCATGTCTTCGTAACGAACCAACCAACGTCCCGCCCGCACCGATCATGGTAATGGAGTCGGACATAGGAGGTGCGCAGACCTACAGCAAGAACGTAGCTAGATTTATTAACAGCGGGTGGGAATCCCGTGACGCGCCGTCATCGGCTAGCAATTTCCCGATGTTAGGTCTTGAGAATTTCAACGGTATTCTCTATCGTATAGAATCTGTTGTTTCGACACCAGGATATCGAAATACGGATCGCGGTAACTTGTTCCGTTCAGGTGATGCTGGAACATCGTGGGTACAGGTTGGCCCAAGCGCCGACCTCTCCGGTGGGGAGTGGTGGGGTATCTCATCAATTGCGCTAGCTGCAAACGGATATTTGTGGGCAACGGTGTCTGGTAGGGAGCCAGACGGAGAAACAGACCACGAACCAATCATCATTCGATCTATCGATGACGGTCTGACGTGGAGTACGTTCCTATATAAAGACACCGAGATAGCTGGTGGTGGTCGATGGAACCACATGGCCCGAATCACGTGTCACCCGCTGAATAAGGACATTGTGTTCGTTTCGGGTGGCGCAAACATCGGTATATGGCGTTCGTGGCTGTCAGAAAATGCGGCGGACGCTGTGCCGACATTTACACAGTACACAACCTCTGGCCCATCTCAAAGCTTAAATAATCGGGATTGGGGATGCCAGATGTTTGATACCGGACGCGTTGTGGTGACGCGCGGTGGCGGTGCATCATTTTTCTATTCGGACAACCTTGGAAAGACCAGTTGGGTGTCTGTGAACACCAGCTTTACCACAGCGACGTTGATGGATTTGGAACGGGCGGGATTGACAGGTGGAATGGCGTTCGGCAGTGGAATTAGGGGGTCGAATCCTCGTATTATACGGACTGTAGATTATGGCACGTCGTGGGACGAGATTGTTAACGAATCAGTATTAGCAGGATTCCCCGCTGGTCTAACGCAAATCCGAGCACTGGCATATGATGCCAACACCGATACGCTTTACGTCAGCACTGATTCAATGGACGACACGGACGCTGTATGGGCGTTGGATAATGCTACAACATTCTTCCAAGGATTTAACACTGTACGGGCTATTGACCCTACAGGACTAAACATCCACTTCGCCAATGAAGTCGGTGTTGGTGGAATTGCACTTCAATAATGGTTAGACGAAATCTAGACCTACGTAATGAGAACCAAGTAGCCCTGGCGCTGGCTGAGCTTGAGCGCATCAAGGGGCTACTTACGCGCGTCTCGGACGGACGCTCAATTGTAGGTACTGTTATTACGACTACGCCGACCACAGGCGGTGCAGGGGGATCACCAGCCGGAACGACGCCAGCTATTGAAGCGGGCGCTCACGTCGTCATGGGGAGTAAGCACACTAAGTCTCTCCGCGTCACGGCGGACGATCCGAGCGTTAGCCTAGTCGTCAACGTTGAGGACGGACAAGCCTGGGTTGGTGGAACGTTCTTCTCTATTACCGCAACGACCGCGACATTGGCTGACGACACCACTAACTACGTGTTCGTCAATAATGCTGGCGCGATTGCTGATAATACTACAGGGTTCCCTGTGGATAGTATCCCGCTTGCGGTTGTCGTAACCGCCGATGGAAACGTTACCTTGGTGACAGACAACCGCGCGTACCTCAACGCAGGCGCACATGAAGCGTCTGGACACGTTCTACTAACTGGATCAACAGGCCAAACGATTGTCGGTGGTACAGGAGCCGACGACAACTTGACCCTCGTAGGATCGACTGATGCCAACGAAGGGGCGGTCATTATCGATGACTCCGTGCTCCGATTTACCGGAACGTCTGATGCTATGGCTGCGGGGGATGTAGGATTCCGCGAGTCTGGTGGCGATCTCTACATGCAGTCCATCGACCAAATTACCTTCATCATTGACTCGGATAATAACTCGACAGGAGCGTTCTTCGATTGGCGTACGGATGACGTTGAAGTCGCCGGAACGTTGTTGATGAGGCTTATTGATGAGGGGCAACTTCAAGTCCCGATTACAGGCATCGCAGGCGGTTTACTTCTAGGTGGTGATGCTCAATGGTACAGTGATAGTGGTGTAATGCGTACGCCGGACGCCGTACATGTTGATGGGAGTATAGAATTAGACGCTGACCTCAACCACGATGGATCGAACATCGGGTTCTTCGGTACGGCTCCCGCAGCACAGGCTGCGGCGTATACTCCGACTAATGTTTCAACCGACCGTTCCTATGACGCCGACACCGTTGTCATTACGGAGCTAGCTGACATAGTTGGTACGCTCATTGCCGACCTACAGACCTATGGACTGTTACAGTAGATTATGATAGGGTGATCTTATGGCTAAAACAAAGACCGACGAACCAACTGAACTAGAAGGTATTGTATCCGAGCTTGCTAAACTGCGGACACAGTACGAACAGATTGTCTCCGAACACCAAGCGTTGCGGAATGATTCCTTGGTGCTGAAGCAGCTATACGCAGACTCCCAAATAGTCAACGCGACTATGGCGATACAGATGAAGCAACTGGCCGCTCAGAACCAGCTAGTAGGTGTCGAACTTAAAGGTTTGAAGGCTGAGAGGGATAATCCGTCATTGCCGCAGTCAGAATCGTCCGAAACGAAGTAGAAGCTAAGCTTCACTCTTCCGATAAGGACGTTCACGAATCCGTATCCAAGCTTCTCCGTTACCACCCTAACGGCTACCAGCACATGCCTCGCTTCAAGCAGAAGGTCAAGCGAGGCGATAAGCTTGTCCGTGTGTGGGACGGGTATCTGAAGGTCTATCACAAAGGCACACATCGATTCCCGTCCGGTTTAGCTGAACGTGTCGCCGCACACCTAGAGAATGAAGGCGACGATGTTGAGATTGTTAGCCGATTTCGTCAACTAGAGCTTGAGCCGCAGCTATTTGACGGTACGTCCACAACCGAACTACGACCGTATCAGATTGAGGCAGTCGAAGCGGGTCTAGAAGCGCGGACAGGGGTCTTCGCGGCAGCTACGGGACTCGGCAAGACAGAGATTATGGGCGAGCTTATCCGGCGCACACAGTGCCGTACGCTCGTCCTTTTGCATCAGAGCACTATCGCCCACCAGACAATCGATCAGCGCTTCATACCCACGCTCACGTTCCCTAATGCTAAGGAACAGGTCTTTGGGTTCGTCGGTGATGGGGTGGATAACTCCGCTCTCGTGACCGTAGGTATGTACCAGACCATCCACTTCAAGCTAGAGCCACCGTGTCGAGATTGCGGGGCCAACACGCCGTCCGAATACTCAATACAGTACGGACGCTGTAAGAAGTGTAGTCTGGACAAGACTCCGATGACGCTGAAGATGATTGAGGATACACTGGACTGGCTAGACTCCTTCGAGGCTATCCACCTTGACGAATGCCATCGTGCGCCCGCGAAGACGTGGTGGCCTATCATTATGAACACGCCTGCCTACTACCGATTCGGGTACTCGGCCACACCGTTCAAGTCGGACAAGGGTACTGAGCTACGTCTGGTTGGTGCGACCGGAGAGATTTGTTTCTCGTTCCCTGCCGAGGAAGCTATTGAAGAAGGATGGCTCACCAAGCCGCTGTATGTAATGATACGACTTGGGATGAAGAAGGCATACTACCCGTCCTATTCGGCTGCGGTACAGGACGGCATTGTAGACAAACGAGCACGGAACGAAGCCATCGCCGATCTTGTGAAGGCAGTTGACCAGCCGACCCTAGTGCTCGTAGAACGTGTAGCACATGGCAAGATGCTGAAAAGCCTGATTAAGCAGAACAAAGTCAAGGTTGAATTCTTGTCTGGCAATGCGTCGTCCGATCAGCGTATCAAGGCTATCGCGGCGCTGCGGAACGGTGATGTTCAGTGCCTTGTCGTCACAACTATCTTCGATGAAGGTGTGGACATTCCGGAGATCGGGGCGCTTGTACTGGCGGGCGGGGGGAAGGCTCATCACCGCGTCATCCAGCGCATCGGTCGTGGGTTGCGTGTCACTGAGGGGAAGGACTACATCCCCATCTTCGACTTCCTAGACGACCACTCCATCAAGACCGAGGACGAGGATGACGACCCTGGTGTGCTGTGGCTTCACAGCCGCGAGCGTCTGGTTGCCGTCAAAGAGGCGGGGTTCGACAACGAGGTATTGACCCTGGACGAGACGATGGGTAGACTGGAGTCCGGAGATATGAGGAAGTAATGGCTATATTTATCTACTGTTCGATCTGTGGCCTGACCAAGAACGACCACGACAAGCTTAAGCTCGACCATAAGATCACGTATCGCGGTGACGACAATCTGTCCGGCGAATGCCGGAAGCTGATTATGGTGTACGAATTCGAGCGGGCTGGTGCGTACAAAGACGACACGTCAGACACCTACAAGTTGGAACAGGTGGGCCGGTATGTCGAGCGAATCCGCAAGATTCTAGACGAGATGGGCCGACCGTGACGGCCTTCTACTGCGTCCATAACAATCTAGGGCATACCAAGCCCGACTCGTGGGAAGAATACTGGAAGCTGGTCTTGTCTCCACAGGCTGGCGCATTGTATGATGTCCTAGCGGATGAAGAATTCGCCAACACAGAAGTTGACCTTGAACGGCTGGTCAGATTCGTCGGGATCAGCAAGAACAAGTTCAAGATTTCCATCCACGAGCTAGCAGACCTAGGGCTAATGTCCCTGGAGTTTGACGGTGACCCGCCCACGATTGTGATTGAAGACGTACCGGATGTACCCGAAAACGCCGCGCCGCCACCCGCAAAGAAACGGCCCAAGACACCCTGGAAGACGACGTTCGAATTCCTCAACGCGTGGGTTGAGTTGTGCGAGATTCACACTGACGACCTGTACCCGATGCCAAAGCCAGGGTCGCACGATACGATTCTTGTTGGGGAGCTATTGCAGACATATCCAATCGAGACACTTAAGCGGGTCGCGACGTGGTGGTTCAAGAATCGCGAGGACACGGAACGCGTCGAGATCAAATACTTCCACTATCGTATCGCGCGTATCGTATCGGACTGGAAAGGGAAGGGCGGCTCTACGCTGCCTGCACGAGGGGAGAGTTAGATGGTAGCTACACCGATCTTAGCTAATCAGGAAACGGCAGCGGCGGACAATCCCGCCTTCAAGCCGGACGAAACAGCGGCGGTACCACAGCCTGAGTTCTCTGTAGATTTCCCGAAGGAAGAAGAGAACGGTGACGACGAAGACGAGTTCCTGGTTATGAAGCACAGTGACAAGATGTATAAGGTCAAGGCGAAGAGTGTTGAGGAAGCGATGACTAAGGTGCTCGCCGAAGACTTCAGCATTGATGTTGAACAGTTGGCCGAGCACATCACCGTGGACTGCGATGGCAACATGGGAATTCCAGAAGAGGAAGATGAGTAAAAGCAAGAACGGCCTAAAGCCGTGGCCGGACTTGTGGCAAGAAATACTCGACTACCGATACCTTGACATCACCGACTGTGACCTTGACCCTGATGAGCAGGGATGGGTGTCGATCCACTGTCCGCTCCACAACGACGAGAACCCGTCCTTCCGCGTCAACGTAGAGAGCGGTGGGATTAAATGCTTGGCGGGATGTGACGCGGGTAAGAACCTCAACGATCTTGAGTCGTTGATACTCGACAGCAAGCCGTCCGACAGCAAGAACAACAAGCCTGATGACCCCGTAGCCGACCTAGCGGATAACCGACTGCTTCCTGTGGAGTGGCTACAGAACGAGTTCGGCGTCATCAAGGCTAATGGTGGGTACATCATCCCAAGCTCCGACCCTCTGTCGGACATCAACATTGACCTCGACACTGAGACGACGATGGACGACGAAGAAGCGGACATCATTACTAAGCAACGTGAAGACCATAAGATATGGAAGCGCGGGCGTTGGGTTAGTGAGGACTCCACACGACCGAAGTACGCGTGGCGACCGAAGTTCGGGAAGAACCCCGAATTCTCGGCCAAGGACTTAATCTACAACATGTGGCGAGTCAAAGGTAAGGAAGTCTTCATCACCGCTGGTGCGCCGGATACGTGGGTCATGCACTACGTCGGGTTCCCTGCCGTGTCGTTCCTTGGTGGTGAGGGTACGCCGCCAAGCGCCCGTGCAATCCACCGCATGTACGCCCACGGCGTTCGTGAAGCCACCATTATCTACGACAATGACAAGACAGGTCGTGACGGTGCGCGTAACGTGGCTGTGGAGCTATCGAAGCGTGGTATCCAAGCGTTCATCCTTGCGCTTCCGGACGAGCTAGGTGAGAAGGCCGATGTAACCGACCTGTGGAAGCACGTGAAGGGCGACCAGGACGAGTTTGTCCGCATCCTCGACTCGTGCGAGCAGCGCAGCTTCACCGCCGACGTAGTAGAAGAGGCGGACGCTGAGACACCGCCCGAAGGTATTGAGCGTTTGTCGGAAGACTGTTGGGTTGAGCCGTTCGGGACATACCGATCCATCATGACTGACTGCACCGAGTCTCCGGACGAGTTTCATTTCTTCTCGTTGATGACAGTGATTGGTGCGCTGATTGGACGGAAAGCCTTCGTCAAGTTTGGGCGTCCGACGTACCCTAACATCTTCCTGTGCTTAATTGGTGCGACCGGATCGACCAAGAAGTCCACGACCATGAACCACGCCATCACCGTCAAGAACATGATCGACAAGGACTTACAGACCACCGATGGTTCCGGTAGTGCCGAAGGTATTATGGAACAACTTGCGTTCTGCGACGCCGACCCGTCCGAGCACGAGGCAATTAAGGGTGCGATGGGATGGAAGTTGAAGCAGAAGTCAGACGACGGTGTGGACTTGGATGCTGATTGGCTGTACGAAAAGCCCCAACGTCGGCTCCTAATTCATCAGGACGAGTTCACGGGTCTGCTGTCAAAGGCTAAGGGCCGTAGTGGGTCAGGGACGAACATGATCCCTAACCTACTGACCGTCCACGACTCCCCGACTGAGATACGGTTGCCTGTACGAACCAAGCCGCTGCTTATCCCGCATCCGGTAGTAAGTATGCTGTCCGGAAGTACCGCTGAATTCCTCACTAAGTGGTTCGATGATCAGGAATGGTACAGCGGGTTCGGCAACCGCATGACGTTCGTCCGTGGTGACGCACAAGGCTCTATCCCCTTCCCGCCGTCACCGGACGAAGAGAAGCTTGATAAGATGGCTGGTCGAATCAAGCGGGCGATCCAAAACTTGAAATGGGTCGGATACGGTGAGATGCAGAAGGGTACCGAGTTCGAGCTTGATGATGAGGCTAAGACGTTGTGGGAGTCCTTCTATAATGAGTGGCACGCGGGCCGTGATGAAGACAACCCTGACCATATGGCGGCGACTCAGCGTACACCAGAGAAGGCCGCGAAGTTCGCCCTAATCCTGGCTGTTCTCGCTTCGGTAGACTTCGATGACTATATCATCAATGCCGAGGATGTGAACGTGGCTTGGAAGCTCTCACTCTACGCCGAAGAGTCCACGAAGACCCTAGTAGACCAGCTAGTACAGGAAGACAAGGCGGCATCGGAACAGATTATCATCAGGTGGATGAAGGGACAGGGCGCGGCCACGAAAGAGAAGATTCGCCACCGATTCCACCGCTACGGCTCCGAGACATTCAACCGCATGTTCATGGCGATGGAAGAAGTCGGCATGATAGAGAAGAACGAAGCGGGGAAGTACATTGTCGCCAAGGTCTAAATCGACAGAGCATGTTGTGGATCGCGCGGGGTATTGGCGGCACGCCCTGTCCGTAGACCTATCTCCAGCGTCAATAGCGCGGAGCATCAAACTTATGGATAAACCGATACCAATACCGGAAATCCACACGACGTGGGTTCCTGATGACGGGGTGTGGCATTGTTGTGATCAGTGCTCCGAATGGTGGTGGGTGGTCAGGACGGAATGACGTTGCGAATGTTGCGACGTTGCGAAAATCCACCTACTTTTCCCGTGGCCGTGAAAAACATGGCTCCATTTCGCAACATTCGCAACACTCGCAACAGGTTAGAGAGGAAAAGTAGGTCTATATATAAGGAAAAGGGTCAAAAAAAAAGACACACCACATATAAGTACATTTCGAGAGTGTGTTGCGACGTTGCGAATGTTGCGAAAATCGGGGGTGTTTTGTAATGGGAGTTCAGAAGGATACTTACAAGGTCGCTCAGGATCGATTAGCTGTCCAGCGTGCTACGGGATACGACACGCCAACCGGAGATGTTCATCTCCACTTCTTTGTGCGAGGGTATGACCCTCGTGGCGACCACTGGAAAGTCCGGTCGCGGCGGTCGCCGTTGTGTGGTACTCCACGCTGTCGTCTCGTGAGGTTCGTAGACCGTGAGGAATACGACACCACAATGGGACTGTTAGGAGAGCACCGACGCCGAGGCGGTGGCGGGTTCCTGCCAGGGTGTAAGGATTTCTGTGGGATGGGTGGTACTATGCCAATGGAAGAGCGCTGTCTTGAGTGCCGCACCGCGTTTCATATGGCGAGTTTGTTATGAAGCTGTACTACGACGTTCTGGTGTCCTACGACGGAGATACCAACGTTGGCCCGCTCGCGGTTCCAGGGTCACTCAGGCTCCAGATGTGGGTGAAGCTCATCCCTGCCGCTACGCCCGCAGATGCTTGGAAAGGTGCTCTCCGACACGCCTTGCATGAACAGAAGACTGGAGCTAAAATAGAGAAGTGGCGTTACAGTAAGCGCCCAAAGGGGATGGAAGATGACAGTATTCTCGGTTGATATTGACGGCACGGTAGCACACTTCAACAAGGCTATCGCTGACCTTGCGAAGAGCCTTGGGGTGACGACTGACCCTAAGCCACTCGATGACTGGATCGTGGATCACCAGACCGACTTCTGGTCGGGGCTAGATGACATGTCTTCCGTTGAGGACAAGGAAGCATTACGGGCAGCGGTCAACGACGGCCATACCCTGCACTACATCTCCCGCCGACCGAGCACTATCACGGCGCTGACAATCGAGTGGCTTCAGCGGTATGACTACCCATCTCCGACATCCGTTCATCTCACCAACGACAAAGGACACATGACGAGCTTCCTTCGTAGTGAGCTACATGTAGACGACTTGGTTCCGCACGCGGCACAGATTGTCGCGAGCAGCCAGACGAAGGTCTACTTGATCCGCCGACCGTGGAACCAGCATGTCGTCATCGCGGATGAGGATGAGAGCCGTTCGTCATCGTACAACTTCGATCTTCCGATGGTCGGCTCTGTAGAAGAATTCATTACGTTTGTGAGGGCATAATGGAATACACTCTTACAGGCGTGGCTTGGCGTGGGGGCGCACAGGACAAGAACGGAGATATCATTCCCACCGATGTTCTCACGAAGGCGATAGGCGGTATGGATGAACAAGTTGTTTTTCATTTCAACTATGCTCATCCAGTCGGCAAAGTGATCGAGGCGAAAATGGACGGTGATGATCTTGTGGTGTCAGTGGACATTGATCCAAAGCAGCCAGAGGTCTTAAAGATGATGCAGGAAGGCCGCGCGTTGCTACGTCCAGGGTACACGGTTACGGCCATGCACAAAGATGGTGATGTGACGATCATCGACTCGGTGGAATCATTGCACGTCGCTCTCTGTCCGACCGAGTTAGCTGAGAGGATTCCAGGTGAATCAGATGACAGATAGAACACAGCGCGAACAGGACATCATCGACTTCGAAGAACGCTTCGCCGGATTGATTGGTGACATGACTGCGCTGCACGACAACAAGCGCAAGCGGTACACCGGAACAGCCGACCCACTGGAGAACTACCTGACCTGTTCGGACTGGATCGCGCGGATGCTCGACCAGCAATTCCCTGAAGCGGGCGCGTTCGTCCGGTCGCGCGGTGCTCTGTTCGCGATGATTGCCCGTCACGGTGAGAAGTTCCAGCGCCTCGTCACGATGGTCGGCCAGCCAGACTTCCTTGACCCGAACCAGGGTGAAGGCGAAGGCATCCGCGACACACTCATGGACATCTCCATCATCTCGTTCCTCGAAGAAATTGAGTCGTGGCGTCTGCGTGAGCGGGCGCGTATAGCGCTCGAAAATGATATGAAGCGCATTCCCCCGTGTGAAGGGGATGGGCAAAACCCTTGTAGCCGTCCAGCCTGTTCACTTTGTAGGCCATAGATGTCACGTAAGACGCTCAAGCTCCCCGACGAAACGGCACAGGTATTTCTAGGGGAAGAAGAGTACGACATTCAGGAAGCGTTTGACGATCTCAAAGTCAACGAGGCTACTATCGTTGAGCAGCTATTGGAGCAGCCAGGGCTGTACGCTTTTTGGGCCGCACTTGCTGAAGAGGCCAACAGCGAGGTTGATAACTGCCGACGACGAAAAGACCTTATCGAAGCTATCCTAGACGAAGAGCTTCGGGAAGAGGCACGCGATGCTGGTGAGAAGGTTACTGAGAACATTATTCAGCGTCGGATTCTTCAGGAAGATCGTTACAAGAAAGCTGATCAAGCTCACATTGATGCGAAGAGAGATGCGGCGCTCTTCAATGTCGTCCGAAGAGGATTCGAACAGCGGATGAGTACCCTGATTGCCGTGAATAACATGCACCGCGCGGAGTATGCGGCGCAAGGTAGGGAGAGTTCCCAATGAATATGACGACCAACCGCAAAGTTACCGTAACGGTGAGTGGTATTCCGCTGCCGGATGACGACCAGCTTGCTCACGCACACTGTGAATGGGTTGGTGGGAATGACGGCACGATTGTTATCGGCAGTGCGCCTTATGTCACCCATGCTTGCGAGAAGGTGGCGATGTACATCGTGAATGTGCAGGATTCAGATGACGATGAGGATCATGCCCCGCTAAAGGTGTGCGAAGGCCATGTGTCCGAGGCGTCACATGTAGGAGCGTAAGATGACTAACTACGACATTACGTGGGAAAACGTGGACGGATTCCAAATGCCCACCATTGCTCACCCAAACATGCCGTTCGAAGTGAAGGTCGAGCCGAATTGGGTCACGTTTTCGTACACGAAAGAATCCGGTGGCGACCCGTTCTTCTCGATCCCGTCCGGTGACTTCCAGAAGCTCGTGGCTGCAATCAATATGATGCAGATCAAGATGCTTGAGAATGCCCGCGCAGCACTTGACAAGCCATCTTGTGGGTGCTCTGAGAACGGCGACGGTTGTTGCAATGGAGACTGCCATTGCTAGACCTATTCCTAATTCTCAACCTCAGCGGCACGTTCAAGAACTCGACCGTGAATGATATCTTGACTTTAACGGCCAGTAGCATATACTGGCTAGGCATGTTAGCCGCAGCGACGTATATCGTTAGCGTGATTTCCTAAAGGGGGAACCAAATTGGCATACGGAAGAGCAACCCGCGAGGCTATGGAGTCAGAAACCGTTGGCTCCGGTAGCGAATACTGGCGACCAGCAGACGGCGAGAACGAGGTTCGTGTCCTGCCACCCTGGAACGAAGAAGTCCAGAGATTTTGGCGTCGCACTGGAACGCACTTCAACGTCGGGCCGGACGAGCGGGCTATCCCATGTCCGGTAATCGGTGGCGTCTCCGAATCCTGTTGGATTGACCGACAGGCGGTGAAGCTCGCCAAAGGTGACGACGACGAGAAGGAAGAGGCGAACCAGATTTCCGCCCGTACGTCTTACGTCATGAACATCATTGACCTGGATAGTCCGGAAGACGGCGTACAGATTTGGCGCTGTGGCGTCAAGGCGTTCCGTGTCATCAAGTCCCTCATGCGGAATGATGAATACGGCGACCCGACCGACTTCGAAGAAGGATACCCAATCCGGATCACCAAGTCCGGCCAGGGCATCGGCACGAACTACGAAATCCTACCAGGACGACCAGGGAAGACCTTCCCGACTGAGAAGCAGCTTGACCACCGCAGCGATACCGTCGCGAACATGTTCGCCGACCTTGCGGACGAGAAGCTGGAGCTTACTGACCTGGACGAATTCCAGACCTTCATGTCCGACGACGAAATGAAGGCCACCTACTTCGGACGGAAGTCCGATACCAAGAAGACCGAGAGCCGTGGTCGCCGCCCGTCGAAGGACGACGATGACGGTGAGGATGGCGGTGAGGACGCAGAGGAAGAGACAAAGGAAGAGACAAAGGAAGAGACAAAGGAAGAGAAGCCGAAGCGACGCCGCGCCCGTAAGTCTGACGAAGAAGGTGGCGGCGAAGACAAAGAGAAGAAGCCAAGCCGCCGTCTAAGGCGTGGTAAGACCGAGAACCTGGACTAAGTGGTGCCGCGTCGAAAGAAGACCGACACTGACGGGGGGGAAGCGACCCCCGTCAGTGCCGCACAAGCTGTTCTCCGTCGTCTGGAGTCGGAAGATATTTCCTCGGCTGATGATAAGGAATCAGCAGCCACGGAATTCATCTCCACGCAGAATCTTCTTCTAGACCTGTCTCTCAACATGCCAGGGATACCCGTTGGCCGTCTCACGGTCATACGCGGTTGGGAATCATCCGGTAAGACGACACTGGTTACACACCTTGTCGCCGAGACACAGCGTCTCGGCGGTATCGCTGTGTTGTTGGATTCGGAGTTCGCGTTTGATGATCTCCGCGCTAAGACGGTCGGCGTCGATACTGATGAACTACTCTTGGGAACGCCCGAGACAATCGAATCTGCGATAACCGAGATTGAGGATGTCATTGACGCTATTCGCGATGAGTTCCCCGATAAGCTAGCGCTGGTTGTATGGGACAGTGTGGCCGCAACAGCTACCCAAGCTGAGATTGAAGGTGAATTTGGTGACGGTAAGGCGGTAGGCGCACACGCGAAGTTGATTAGTACAGCAATGCGCCGTATCCGTGGTACGATTAAGGCTGAGCGTATCGCCTTGGTTGTCGTCAACCAGAATCGCGAGAACGTAAACATAGGCCCGTTCGGGGGTTCTAGCTCTGGTAGTCGGATGATTGCGGAGAAGCCACTAGGTTTCCACGCCAGCTTGATAATTGACATGGCTAAAGGCGAGGAATTATATGAAGACAAGAAGGAAAAGAAGAATCCCTACGGCATCAAGGCGCGTACCAAGGTGACAAAGAACAAGTGCTCCAATCCGTTTGGCCGCGCCACGGTGATATGTACGTTTGATCACGGGTTTGATCAGCCCCAAGCGTTGTTAGAGGTCGCCGTCAAGATAGGAATGATTGATAAGAATCGTGGCTGGTATAATATGCCAGGGGTCGATGCGTTCCACGAGAAAGACTTCGTGGGCATTATTGACGACGATCCTGACCTACAGGAGAAGATTACTTCAGCGTCGTATGCTGCGTTGTGGCCACCAAATGTTCACGCGCGGTTCCCTGAGCTAGTGAAGAAAGGAAAGGGGGAAGCATCAGTTGCCGAACATACCACGGATGAAACCGATGGTGGAGATAGCGATAACTCCGCTGGAAGTGACGAAGATTGAACAAGCTATCCCGACGATCCGTAAGCGCATCAACTTCACAGGCAAGAATGCCATTGAATCAATCACTGTGGGGTTCTTGGGTGAGTGGGTCGCTTACCAGTGGGCGTACAACGGCGAAGCTGACCTAGACAAGTGGCTCGCCGTCCAAACGAAGACCCACCGTAGCATGGACGACGGTGGGGATATCAAGCTCCACGTCAACGGTAACGGTAAGCGCAACATCGAAGTCCGGTCGCGCATGATTTACCACGTCCCGCTGACGCGGGACACGGTAGTCATCGACTCCAAGCGGATACCACCGGAGAGCCGACACATCCTTCTGTTCGTCTGTGTGGAGAAGGAGTTCAAACGCGCGTGGCTCACCGGATGGGTGACGCGAGACGAGTGGCTAGACCGTTCTAAGCCCCTCATGCCAGGGGAGAAGTTCGCGCTATCACAGCGCACGGCCACACGTCTGATGATCCAGATTGATATGCAAAGTCTGAATCCAATTACGGAGTTACATTGCTCGAAGAATTAGAAGTCGTTGACTACCAGAGTATCAACCAAGCGCTCTTACCACTTGGTCGATTCACGGTATTGGTCGGCCCTTCCGGACGTGGCAAGACCTCGGTTATCCGTGCGCTCACTGGCCTGTGCTTCAACCGCGCGGGAGACGACTTCATACGTCATGGTCGGAAGAAGACCGTCGTGACCCTCAAGTTCGATGACGGCCAAGTGGTTGAGTGGTCGAAGCCGAAGGGGAAGGGCGCGACGTATGGTCTGAACGACCGCTTGTTTACGCGGACGGGGCGTGACGTGCCTGAAGCGATTACGGATGCCCTACGGGTGAGACGAATCGACTTGGACAAGACACAATCGTTCCGTCCGCAATTCCACTCGCAGTTTGACGCGCCACTGCTTATGGCAGACTCGTCTACTGTTGCAGCCCGCGTGCTGGCTCAGGTGACGAAGCTCCAGTACCTTGCGGAAGGTAAGGCGGACTGTAACAGGGACATGAAGCGTGCTGACAAGAAGAAGGATGCGGCCCGCGAGGACATCAATCGTATCGAGGCAGAGATTAGCGGACTGACAAAGCTTGGCACTGCCCACAAGCTAGCAAAGAAAGTCAAGCACGAGCTTACCCAAGTCGAGAAGAAGTCCGTCATTGCTGGAGAGGCACAGGAGATTGCCAGCGACGTACGTCAAGCGCTGCGTGTGGTGGATGTGCTGATCCCTTCGTCGGTCGAACTTTCCCATGCTCAAGACATGCTAGACATGGCTGAGCTTGCGGTAGAGGCGTTCGATAATTATGAAGTGGCAGTTGAATTTGAGGAACAGTCCCGATGGGGTACTGAGATGGCTGAGGAAGAGCTAACGAAGGTACAGAAGGAATACGATGACCTGATTGAAGAGCTAGGCGCTTGCCCGCTCTGTGGGTCTACAGAAACGTGGGATCATGAACATCAAGCTTCTACAGATTAACGATCCGCACGTATCACACACGCCACCGCTTGGGCGTACGTCTGATTACGAAGATCAGATTATGGATAAGCTGTGGGACTGTTGGACTATCGCTGAACGGTATAAGGTGGACGCCGCTGTGCTCACAGGTGACTTGTTTCACAAGTGGCGCGGTCTGGTGCCGTACAGTCTGACTAACCGCCTTGCGGATTGGTTGGATCAGAGGCCGTGTGAAATTATTGCGACGCCAGGAAACCACGACATGAATTCCGGTGGTCGTGAGCGGTTGAATGAGATGCCGTTCGGGTTGCTGGCATCATCATCGTATTTCACGATGGTATACAAAGGGTTGCCAACTGTGGTGTCCGCGCGAGGCGGCGAAGTTGCGTTCATCGGTCGCCCGTGGGAGCCGTACATTGACACGATGACGAACGCGTTCGATCTGACAGGTGATGAGATTGCGATGGCCAAGCGGATGCCGACCGTGCTGGTTACGCACGCGTCCATCCTGCCACCAGGGGATACTCGACCATACCCGCACCACAACATCGATACCCTAGGGATTCACAAGTACATCGACTTGGTGCTGTGTGGTCACATCCACGAAGACCTAGGGGTTCATCAGCTTGATACAGGGCTGTGGTACGCCAACCTAGGGTCGGTCGGTCGCGTGTCCCGTACCCAGGATAATATGACCAGGATGCCCAAGGTGTTGATCGTAACCGTTCATGATGATGGGATGGAGTTCGAGGAATTCTTGCTCCCTTCCGCGAAACCCGCTGAAGAGGTATTCTTTGAGAAGGAAGCCAACGTCGTGAAAGAACTACGCGAGTTCTCCGACGCCTTGGCTGATGGGTTGGAGATGGAAGAGACGCCCATCGAGGAATTGATAGTGAAGTACACCAAAGGTGAATCGGACGAGGTTGTTGTCCGGCTACGGGAATACCTGACAGGGGTCACAGAATGACAGAAGACAATGCCGCGAGAGTTATCGCCATGCGTCAGCGTCTTGATGCCGTAAAGACGAAGGTCATCGAGTCGAAGACGGAACAGAAGCAAGCTGAAGACCAGCTTGCGGCGGCTGACGATGCGGTAGACCGTCTTGGTCTGAACTCTGAGCGTGACCTTGAGCGTCAGGTAACAAAGCTCTGCCAAGAGGCGGACGAAGATATCGGAAAGTTGAAGACTGTTGTTGAAGACATCGACCGCATCCTCGATAAGTAGCCAAATCGAAGGTCTGGTAACAGACTTCGAAGAGACGCAGACAACCCTGGCCCGTGCTCAAGGTCGGCAGGACGCTATCTACGACAAGCTCAAGGAAGCCACTCTTCGGGAAGAAGATGCGTTTGACGAGGCCGAGGTCTTGACTAATGTGCTGCGGATTCTCCGGAGCATGGAAGGTGACTGGCGTAAGGGGTTCCACAAGTCCCTAGAGACGCTGGTGTCTGATGGGCTGTCCGTTGTGTTTGGAGAGCCACTGGTCGTCCGCATCGATGATGATGAGCGGGCTGGTGCTAGCACCGTGAACTTCAAGCTCGTGAAGGATGGTGTGGAGACAGGCATCATGGATGCTCAAGGTGGTGGGTATGTCGTTGTGGTGGCGTTCCTGTTCCGTGTGCTCCTGATCCTGGCGTCTGTGCCACCACTACGGCGTATCCTGATTCTGGATGAGCCGTTCGCCCACGTCAGTCCGGAGTTCCGTCAGCCTCTCGCTGAGATGATTGCGGAGCTACTGGAGCGTTTAGACTTCCAGGTCATCATGGTAACGCAGGAGCGCGAGTACGTAGACGCCGCTGATGTAGCATACGAATTTGGGATCGAAGGTGGTGTCACCACCACACGACAGATCAAGGGAGAGGTATAATAAGGCATGGCCAAAGAAACGAAGAAAACTTACAACATTGCATACGGGTGTACCAACTGCGGGAACGACTTCAGCCTAGAGATCGAATTCGGCGAAGTGGCTTCGAAGAGCAGCGGATGGTGTCCGCGTTGTGGCACGAGCAGCGGGGTCAAAAAGTTCAGCCAGGTTAGGCCGAAGTCGCCGTTTGTGTCGAAGGACGATAACGGATGGCCGATTCCTCTCGATGTAAGGGTACCTCGTCCGGTGATCATACATCCACGACGGCTCCCGCAACGGTTCCCGTGGGGCGACTACCGACGTTGGGATCGGGAGCCACGGTTCCGAGCGGTTGTGAGGCTCTATTGAGAGTAGCCGGAATCGACCCCGACACAAAGTCCATTGCCGTCGTCATTATCGAGGACGGCAAGACTAATATCGTACATTTGAAAGCGAAAGGGAGAAAGGCTGAGGATCGCTTCAGATTTCTAGTTAGCGCCTTCGCTGATTTAATATACGGCGGTGCGTTGGATGGGGTTGATTTCACTTTTGTTGAGCAGCCCGTGATGGTACGGAACCCCAAGGCGATTCGGGATCAGGCAATGGTGGTTGGTGCTATCCGTGCCATCTTGACTGATAAGCACTCGCTGGTGGATAATACGGTCTGGAAGAAGGGGGTCATCGGCAATGGTATGGCCACCAAAGAAGAGATCAAGGAGTTCATCGTAGGTGCGTTCCCTGATCTCGCGGACGACCACGATCAAGATGTGTATGACGCAGCAGGAATTGCGTTGTTTGGGATGAGAGGTTTGAGTTGAAGACATACACCCGACTGCGTGACATGAGCACGGAGCTAGCGGACACCGTTCGACAAGAGGTCTACGATCTGAGAAGAAAAGGTATGACGTTTCCTCAGATTATGGACGACATACGCAAGACGTTCAACACAGTGGCTTACAAGGTACAGCTTCCGCTGCCGACCGTACGTGACATTATCCGCAACGCCAAAGAGCCTATCGTCATGGCTCCTAGGGTCGAGGTTGTAGAGCCAGAACCAGAGCCAGACCGACTCGCCGATCTTGAAGAGACACTGAAGAACTTCAGTCCGCTTGCAAAAGTCCCTGACCGTATTCGTGCGGTTCGTATCGAGGACATGGATTTCAATACGCCGGAAGTAGCGGTGCCGTTGTTCTCTGACCTACACTATGGCCAGAAGGTTGACCGCCGACTGTCCGGTGGCATCGGTGAGTACAACGTTGATCTAGCCCGCGAGCGTCTGACCCGTTGGCGTGACGGTATCCTACGTTTCACACAGATGCGCCAGGTCTTCATGGAAGTCAATGAGCTACACGCCTTCGCTCTCGGAGATGACATGGAAGGTCACGGCAACATGTTCGGCACACAGATGCTTGAGATGCAGGGTTCGATTGAGGAACAGGTGGCGATGTTCGTTGTGGACATGACCCAAGTCATCCTTGACCTGACGGAGCGATTCGAGCACTGTACGTGGTACAAGGTGTATGGCAACCACGGACGCGTTACGGGCCGTGCGAAGGACTCCTATGGCCCTGACAACGTAGAGATTTGGGCGTGGGAACAGATCGCTGAGCGTATAGGCCGAGAGCTTGGCGGTAACTGGAAGAAGTACGAGAACGGCAGCGAAGTATCCCCTGCTGGAATAAAATCGATGGTGGGTGGTAAAGTCGATTTCCATATTGCGCGGCCATTCTTTATAATGGCAGAGGTACTAGGGTGGACGTTCTACGCACGCCACGGACACCGAATTGGTGGCCTGACACGGACGTACACCGGAGCGCTACAGAATAAGTTGGCGATGAACAGCATCATGGGTGAAGTAATCAACTACATGGTGAAGGCTCACTTACACGAAGCACAGTCGTTGGAAGGTGAGATCAACGGCGAGGTTATCCAGAACGGATGCTTCGTTGGCCCGTCGCCTATGATGCTTGAAGCCAACCGACCCGCCGCCAACTTGCCAAGCCAGGAGTTGTTGTTTGTTCATCCGGAACGAGGCAAGACACAACAGAACAGAATCCACCTAGCCAGCGTTGATGAGATTCGAACGCTGGAAGTCATAGGCCGCTAGAATGGAGCGATCATGCCAGAGGACACGCCCTACCTACAGGGACACATGCTATTCAAGGCATGTGGGCGTTGCTCTGGAGACATGTCGTTCCAGACGTTCATCAACTTTGGACATCGGACACACGATTTCACGTGCCTACAATGTGGCAACGTAGTTCCACTCGCAAAGGTACAATACGATCTTACAATGGCAGATCGACTCGGAAAGCCGCTGCGTCTGCTACCGTAGAAGAACATGTTTGTAAGCGTGGGTGTGAGCACTACTGCATTAAGTCTCCAACCAAGCGACACCGAGACATCATTGATCGCGACGGTACAGGAGTTTCTATTGGCTTCTGCCGTTTTTGTGATCGCGAGCGTATTTACGAACCTGATCTGGCGAAGCTTGCGCGAGTCGAAGCCAAGTCGCCCGCGACAAGTGAGGAAGATTACGATGGCCGATCACAAACCGGATCGATGCCCCGATCTGCCGTGTAACGGTCGTTTGTTGGTGGACGCTTACGGCACGGCGGACAACATGACGCACGATAAAGAGTTGTTCGTCTCCCCCGCAGGGCCAGAGGCCGAACAGCGTGTGATATGTACTCTCGGCCACGGCCCGTGGAACATTGAACGAACATCCGATCAGATATACTACTGGCCTACAGAACTATTCGAGCGGCGCGAGCCTCGGTATGATGATTAGAGCAATAGCACGGTGGGTGTGGCTAAACGAATGGATACCAATTGGCCCGTTCGGGCCGTATTTACTAGGCGTGATGTTGGGTCGTATGCCGCACCGTGTTCAGGAAACTCATGATTGAAGTTGAGGGCATCGAAGTCCTCGAATGCGATAAGTGTCCCGCACTCTGCGAGAGCCGCAAGCAGATCGTTAACGGTCGCGGCCCCAAGGATGCGCGGGTTGTCATCGTCGGTCAAGCGCCAGGGCGTGAGGAAGACCGCCGTGGTCAGCCGTTCATCGGCCCCGCAGGAAAGACCCTCTACCAGTGGTTAGAAGAGGCGGGCATAGACGCCGACCGCGACGTGTACTACACGAACGCGGTGCGTTGCATCCCCCCGATGAAGGACAACAAGGAACGCGAGCCGACCGACGAAGAGATCGCCAACTGTCACGACTTCCTGCTGGATGAGATTGACGAGATCAATCCGGACATCATCATCCCCGCTGGCGCGGTAGCACTCAAGGCGTTGTACGATGACGCCCACAAGATTACTGCGATGCGTGGCACGGTGCTGTGGCACGATGAGCTAGACATTAAGATGCTGCCGATCCTGCATCCTTCGGCGGCATTCCATACATGGTCGATAGAAGAGTTCGCCTTGTCCGACCTACGGAAAGCGGCGCGGGAGCTTAAAGACCCGCGTCACAATCCAGCCGACGATAAGACAGCCTACACCGTGTGCCTTGACGTGGAGAGTGTTGAGGCACTAGCCGATGAATTGGTAAACTCTGAGTTCTTATCATTTGACACGGAGACAACTTCCCTGGACTGGCAGACGGGCCACGTCCTGTGTGTCGGGCTGTCGGACAAAGAAGGTACAGCGTTCGTCGTCCCTGTCCTCGGATTCATGGCCGAAGAGTTCTGGTCAAAGAAGGACAAGAAGCGTGTCATCGCTGCACTCACTCGCATCTTCGAGTCGGACGTTCCGAAGATCGCACAGAATGGTAAGTTTGACCTTCTCTTCCTCAAGCATGACCTAGGTATTGAGGTACTGAACTTCGTCTTCGACACCATGCTTGGCTATCACCTGTTCCACGAAGAGGGGCAGGGCCAGTCGCTCGACGCCTTGAACGGTCTGTTCACGAACATGGGTGACTACTCTAAGGACTCCCGCCCGTACAAGAAGGACATGAAGACGTGTCCACTCAACATGCTCTGGAAGTATCAGGCGGGTGACGCCGACTGTACGTTCCGTGTGGCGATGATCCTGATGGACTGGCTGGCGGATTACCCGAAGCTCCAGTGGGTGATGGACAACATCACCATGCCGATGTCCGATGTGGTTATGCACATGGAAGAGCGGGGTATTCTGGTTGACCAAAAGCTCGCCGACAAGCTTGTCAAGACGTACGACAAGCTGGTGGAAAAGGACATGCAACTCCTGTTCGGTATCGAAGGCGTACCGGAGAAGTTCAATCCGCGCAGCCACCCGCAGAAACGTAAGCTCCTATTCGAGACGTTTGGTCTGCCTGTGTCTAGCATTGTTACGGAAAAGGCCAAGGAACCGAGCGTCAAGACCGAGGCGTTGCTTGAGATCGGTGAGGACTCCCACGAGGTCATCCCTATCCTGTTGCGGCTCCAAGGCTACAACGATATCCAGAAGAGCTTCCTGACCGGAGCGATTCCGGAGAAGCGTGAGGCTAACAAGAAGAAGAAGAAGGGTCTGCTTAACAAGATATCCAAGGTCACTGGACACCTACACACTGACTACCGTGTAGATGGCACTGAGACGGGTCGCCTGTCGGCCACGCCTAACCTACAGAACGTGGTTGGTGAAGGCAAGGTTGCGGCGGGTGCTGCCATCCGTGCGATCTTCATGGCCCGTCCTGGCTATGCACTCATGTCGCTCGACTATTCACAGATGGAGTTGCGCGGCCTGTCGTACATATCCAACGACGCCAAGCTAATCGGTGTGCTGGAAAGTGGTATGGACGTTCACGACTTCGTAGCCCGTCGCCTGTTCAATATCCCTGAAGGTGAGCTTGTGTCCAAGGAAGACCGCCGCCGTGCCAAGACGTTCAACTTCGGTCTTGGATATGGGATGACAGAGAAGACTATCTCCAAGCGGTTCGGGGTGTCGGAAGAAGAAGCTCGTGAGTTGTTAGAGATGTACATGGCCATCTTCGAAGAGCTTGACGAGTATTTCCTACGCTGCCGTCGTCAAGTCCGGTCACGTGGGTTCCAAGAGAACATCTTCGGAAGGCGTCGTCGCTATTGGGGCGTCAATACGATGAAGCACTTCGGCGGGTACAAGCGCCAGATGGGTCACATGTACCGTGCCTCGTACAACTTCCCAATCCAGAGTAGTTCGTCCGACATCCACAGCCTAGCAACGGTCAAGATTGATACTGACCAATGGCTGTCAGACATGGGCGTGTTGCTCGTAGGCAGCATCCACGATAGCGTTATGTTAGAGGTTCCGATTGATAAGCTTGAGGAAGTGGCTCGCTATGCACAACAGCTAATGTACGAGACGGCGAAGGATGTATCCGGATGGCACATCCCTGTTGACGCCGAGGTAGGCCCACGATGGGAAGAGATCACCCACCAGCTTACAAGCGAAGGGGTATGGGGAACCAAGGAAGAGATTGCTGAATTGGAGAAAGCCGCATGAACGCGCTGAGTAGGTGGTATGATCGACAGGCCCGTTTCTGGTGGCGAGCACGACATACTCACGAAGGCGACTGGAACCACATTAAGATTAGCAAGTGCGATTGCCGCGATCCGCAAGCGGTTGAGCCAGTTCTAGAAGAAGAGGGAGTCAGATGAGAAGGACAGTTTATCTATCCGGACGAATCGACGGACTACACTATGATGAAGCGATGGCCAAGCGTCGTGTGGCTACCGATCTTCTAGTCGCGGCGGGTTGGGATGTACTCGACCCGATGCGTGGGAAGACAGACCTGACGGGTGGGATTATTACAGACGGCTCTACCAACCGTTCGGACGCTGAGATCATCTTGCGCGACATAGACGACATGCGCCGCTGTGATGTGATGCTTGTACTTACGGCAGACGAACCTTCGTACGGTACCATCATGGAGTTCGGGTACGTAGGTATAGCGCTGCGTAAGCCAATCGTCGCTGTGGACGAGGCGGGCCGAGCACGGAAGTCTCCGTGGCCGAGGTACCATGCCATGTTCTTCGGCGATTCTGTTGAAGAGGCATGTGAGTGGTTGATCGGGAACCTTGACCGGAACTACCAACTAGACTGATGCCTTACATTCCGTCTGCCACTCGTGACCTAATTGAGAAGTTCAATGCCGCACCTACTACGCCAGGGGAATTGAACTACATCCTAAGCCGCTTAATTGATGAGTATCTAGGGGATGAGGACAAATACCTTGGATACGCCCGATTCAATGAGGTTGTAGGAGTCCTTGAGTGTATGAAACTAGAGCTATATCGTAGGTTCATAGGCCCATACGAGGACGAGAAGCTGCACGAGAACGGCGAGGTATTTGATAGGCTCGCTGAAGTACGGTAGAATTGGTAGGTAATGCTTACTGGAGACGGTTGGTTTGACTGGATGGATCGGGTTCCTGGCCCACCTGACAAGGTGTACGCCAAGAGGAACACGGCGCAAATCTATCTTCCCCACAGTGCCGTAGGCTATTACCCTGGATGGGCGTCCCGCCTGTTCAGCAACGAGCGTACCGGAACGTGTCTCCACGGTGGCGTTCACCTTCCACTCGGCGGCGACTACACATCTTACGCCGCAGCATCCGTTACTGGATGGATTCCCTTCAGCGGCCCCGTTATTCAGCACTACTCTATCTTCGACTCGTGTTGGGCTTCAGGATCGTGGTATCCAAACACGAACGGTATTGCGTTTGAGAATGAAGGTGGCGCACCAGGGAACTTCATGCAGCCGCTCAACCCATATCAGATCGAGGTCAACACCCGTATTGCTCTAGACCTTCAGACCTACCATGTGTCGAGAGGTTCCACCTTATGGGTTCACCCGCGCCGACCGAACTCGGCGACCGACTTAATGGCGCAGCTATACGAGCACGGTGAATGCACCCGATGGGGTTCTTCTCCGACCGCTTGCCCAAGCGAACGCCTACGGAACGTGTGGCCGCTTATCCTTGCGGCCCTAAATGAACAGGAGCCGGAAGATATGCCTGACCCACGACTAGACCAAATTTTCATGAAGCTTGGCGACCCAACCGTACCAGTCCTCTTCACGGTCATGGACGCCGGACAGCCGAACGGACAGAAGCAGATACCGTTGTCGGTGCTTGATTGGACTCGTTACCGCGCACGCGGATTCATCATCAGTGACACGAGGATTACCCAGGATCAATTCGCACAGATGATTGGCCACACCGTACAGCCACATCCCGATCCGGATGCCAGTCACACTCATTCAGTCTTATCTACCACGACAGGCCCACCTTCGGTAGAATGAACTACTTATTCATCGCTGCTTGTGTGGCGGCGATGTTGCTGTCCACATTTTATCTCGGAGCAGGAATTGTACTCCTGCTTGGGATAGGAGCCGCGTACATCGCGTGGACGTATTACGATGGGGATTGGCCAACTCCATCAGGGGGGATATGATCTACGGGATTTGGGGTACGTGCTCAAAATGTGAGTACGAACATTTTGGGTCACACACATATGACGAATGGGTCTTCGTCTTCCAAGGTCATCACTGGTTAAGACACGGGGGGAAGCTTCCAATTGAACTCTAAAGAGAACAACGCACTTAACGACATCACCGACACGAAGGATTGGGTACGACACCTACACTCCCTACAGAATTACGACTGGAAGGTTCCGAAGGAACTTAAGGGCGTAATCAGCCAGGGCGTGTTGAAGCCGCCTGAGTTGATGCGGGACATCGTAGAGTTCTTCACGAAGAAGGGCGGACAAGTAGTAGACCCATTCGCGGGCGAAGGGGGCATCGTCATTGGGGCTGCTATGGCTGACCGTCTATCGTCTGGCTGCGATCTGTATCCAACGAACCATCTAACCGCTGAGAAGGTCGGAGAGCATTACGACCGACCGATTGGAAACCATTGGGGGATGGTAACGATGGACGCCTTCAAGTTCCTTGAGGGCTGCGTTGAGCGGATGCCTGAGAGTCAGGACTTGTTCTTCACCGACATGCCGTGGGGTATTGACCACGGGCGTACGGTTGATAAAGGCGGCAGCGTCCCGTTTGAGATGACAGGTGACCACGAACTTGATGTTGGAAACCTTGACTCATACGAGCGGTTCTGTGAAACTGTTGGTGTAGTAGGACAGCACGCATACAACTTACTGAAACCAAAAGCATACGCGCTGTTCTGTTGGGGAGATCGACACAAGGGGGGTCAGTACCGCGTCACCGGATCAGACGTGAACCCCTACATCGAAGCACAAGGACTTAAGCTTAAGGGAGTTCAGCACTTCTCCCCGAACCAATTGAACACCAGACGAGCGGTCTTCGGATGGTGGACAGCATATGTACCGCTCGTAGACCATTGGAGCTTGTACATATACCGGAAGGAAAAGTAGATGACACTGCCAACCAACACAGCCCGTGCCTTCAATGAGTGGATGCGCCGATTCATTGACGAGCCTGAGCGATTCAAGACTGAATACCAGACAATCGCCGACTTCATGGAGGCGAAGTTGAACGACAGAGAGCCGGACTATGGAGACAGAGCCACCGCGTATCTCCAGAAGATTCTGGACGAGATTGAGAAGGCTAGTATGGTCGCGAATACCGTCAGAGCAGATGAAACGGAGCCAGCCCTTGCCTGAAGTTGAATTAGAAGACGTTAACTCGTCCAACATCCTACAGTACGGATATAACCGGAAGGTACAGACGCTCCGTGTCATCTTCCGTAACGGGCTAGGGTATGACTACCCGCTCGTTCCTGAACGGGCGTGGGAGCGGTTCCAGGCGGCTGATTCCAAGGGTAGCTTCTTGAACAAAGAGATCAAGCCGCTCTACGTGCATCGAAAGCTGCGCGATAGCGAGCTAAAGGACACACGAGTTATCCAGCCGGACGCCAAGCTTCCTACTCTGGAAGACCTTGCGAAAATCTACGAGGATGGTGGCGATCCGCACGAACACATGGCCCGTGTCATGTACGCTGTGCCAGATGACGAGGATGTAACTGACGCGCAGCGAGTCAAGGCTAAAGAACACATCCTCACACTTTCATACGGGGGTAAGGACAAAGATGCCAGTAAAGACGACGATCAAGATTCTCGCCGCGACGAGTCTTGATGATCTAGAGGAAAAAATCAATGCTGCTATCTCTACAGAAGCCGTCGAAGGAAGGGACGCGGAAATCGTTGGAGCTTCTGAGTCTGATAGCGGAGCTACAGCTTCGTATACTGTCTATCTTCAGATTACCGATCCGACAAAGCGGGCGTAGCGATGGTCGTTAGTCTCTGGCTCACAAGCCAGCTAGAAAAAGAATTCTCCGCATACGCAGGCGTCGATGAGGTCGGGCTAGGCTGTTGGGCTGGCCCCATCTATGCTTGTGCTGTTGTCATCGAACGCTATGACACGTGGCCTGAAGTCGATCAACTGAAGGACTCAAAGACAGTCGGCCCGCGCAAGCGCGTCGCCCTGGCCCGCCGCATCCAAGAGGAATGCCATTGGGCTGTCGGTCGTGCTGAGGTCGAAGAGATTGACGGGCTAGGAATCCGTGAGGCCCACGCCTTGTCGATCACGCGAGCCGTTGCTGGCTTGAACGCCAAGCTCGATAAGCCTGTCGATGGTATTGTCATCGACGGTCAGGCATTCGATATCGAGTTCGATGTCCCGACACGGTTCGTCGTCCACGGTGACGACCTGATCCCCGCCATCTCTGCGGCATCTATTGTTGCTAAGGTTGAACGTGATGCGCTCATGTCTGAGCTTCATAAGGACTACCCGATGTACGGGTGGGATCAGAACAACGCCTACACATCTCCCCAACACCGGAAGGCGCTAGAGGAACACGGCCTGTCACCGCACCACCGACGTTCCGTTAAGCCTGTTGGCCGGATTGCCGCCAAGAGAGGCGAGTGCTGTGACGGCACGAAGCCCGCTTGTTGTTTCCTTCACAAGAAAGGTGTCGATGCGGATAACCACTAAGAGGAATTGCCGTCGCGAAGGCGAAGAGAAACCACGTCTCGAAGACGTGGTGATATGGATTGATGAGCTTCCGCCTGAGTACCAGCGAGGGAAGTTTAAGAACCGGAAGAACCGTCGCTATAAGCTAGAGAAGAATCGACAGATAGTGGACGCGCGTCTCGATATGGAGCAGAGTTACTGGTGAGTTACAAAGTAAACATGCTGGACGCGGGATGGCTCCAACACCACGGAAAGACTGTCCGTCTTCACTCCGGAGCCACGTCCGACTGGTTGGTGAACGGGAGAGAGCTATTCGATGATCCGTTTGTCCGCCAGATCGTCTTGGATAAATGGTGGTACACCGTGTGGATGTATGGCGGTCGCCAAGGCAACCACAATCTGGACATGGCAGAACCACGCATCTATGGTATCCCGACTGGTGGTACGCGTTGGGCCGAGGCGTTTGCTAAGAATTACCCTGGCGCTGTGCTTCTCAATCAATATAAGGACATGCGTCACCAGAACCAGCCGACGTTCCTTGTCGATGACGTAACGACCACAGGCGCATCGTTCGATGAGTTCCCGTATGACGAGCCGAGGCTGGTTGTGGTGCGGCGGCTGAGTAAGTATCCGGCCCCGTGGGTGACTTCAAAATGGATGGATGTGTTCCTACCAATTGACAAACACGAAGAGCCGTTTGTGGATGATAAAGAAGTGGAGCGGACTGCTAAGCCAAGGGGGTCAAAGGGGGATGGGGAGTAACCTAGCAGTCCGCTCCGTCGCCGCATCCACATGCTAGCTGCGGGCATAGAGCTTGTCAATTGATTGCACCACACTGATTAGCGGAGTATACTGAATTCATGGTTGTAGCTATTCTGACGCCGGAAGAGATCGTATTAGCGAAGAAGCTAGGGGAAGCTATGTCTCTCAGGGCGACCGCTGAGTACGGGTTGAAGCAGGCCAAGAAAGACCAAGGCGAAGTGACGCGGGCAATTAACAAGATTCCCTTCGACCGTCGCCAGAAGGTATGGGCTGAGGCTAGGGAACAGGCGGGCTTCTAGTGCTGTACGAGTACGTGTGCTCTTCACCAGAGGCGCATGAGTTCGATGCCTTCTCATCAATTGATAGGCGGAACATCGCTAAGCCTTGCACGGCCCCTGGATGTAAGGCGGCAGCATTTCGTAGGGAGATTCCTAGCGAATTGCCCGTTGCCTATTCCAAGGAACGTGGCGAGTTCTTTCGAGACAACGTAGCAAGTACCAACAGTACGAGGGGAGCCTAGGAAATGCTAGTTAACAAGACGGAGTACCACGTGTGGCCCATCGTTGATTCCCACGAGCCGAGGGATGTTCGTCCGGTTCGTGGGTTCATAGCCGCCACGGTTACGCAGAGCGCCGAGGCCGAGTTTGATAATGACATCCGTATCAGCTTCCTTGATTCGGATCACAACGTCTACAACTCCATACCAGTTGACGACATGCCTATGTTTGTGAGTGCCGTCCGGATTGCGATCAGCGAGTTAGGAATTGAACCGGAGCCTAACGAATGGCGGGACGCGGGCGAGCTTATTATTGATACCAGCCTGCCGCACTAGAGTGGCCAGCGTAACTCACTGCACACCACGCCCATCGTCTGTCCGGCCCTGATGAACCTCTTGGTGGCGTACAGGTCTTCCTCTAGCTCGACACACAGGTCGCCGCCGAAGTTGCCGTATGGTTCGATGACGCGTACCCGCACAGGGCCGTGATCTTCACCTGATCCAATAAACAATAGTTGATCTCCGATGTTTGCTTTAGCTATGCCTTCCATCATTTTCTAAACGCCCTTCCTTTTCTTCGAATATGCACTCGCGGCTGTTCACTGAAGCGTGGCAGCGGTCGTCGTGCCACCGCATCGGGTCAGTGTCCTTCGGCGAGTCGTGGAACACGCACCACATATAGGTCGGTGCGTGGTAATTGGTGGCTGGACAGTTGAGGATTTCATCCTCTAGTGCCGTGACCTCTCTGTAGTTGTCGATTAACTTCCTCACCAGCCGGAACGCTTGATGGCTACCTTGCAACCACTGGCGGAACAGCAGCCCTTCGTTGTCCCAATTGACGGACAGCCATTCGATGTCCTTGCTACTGAGCAGAGGCATAGTGGAAGTTCTTCGTGCTCTGTCCCTTGCCGGACATCCAGGCGCGTAACTTACCCGCCACTTCACGTCCGGTGTCGGTAAACTGTACCCGCACCACTTGCGGCTTAGTCAGCATCGGCCCACTGCCTACTCGTAGCGGCCCGCGCTGTCCTGGCTCTACGACCAGCCATTCCCCCCATGCCATAGGCCGCATGATCTTCAAGAACCCCGCATGTGCAAGGTCTACGAGACAATCCCAATCGTCGTGGTCGGGGATTTCGGTACCCGCGTTGCGTTCGTCGGCGTGTACCATCGTTGGGTAGTCGCGGTCTGGCATCATCGACCGCCGTTGCGCTTTGCCTAAGAACGTCGGGTGGCGCTTCGAGGTTGTCCGCATGTGGCTGTTCTCGACCACGCCGTTATAATCGACGCAGCGCGTCTCCAGATAGGCCAGCGTTGACCAGTGATCCCCGCCCCATCGGTGCAGCGGTACTCGTAGTTCGCTCATCGTCGCCTCTCTATCCGGTGTGCTAGATGGAAGATTTCCTTGTGGTGGACGGGATACCATATATCGTCCCTTAGTTCCCACTCGGCCACCGTGATTTCGAACTTCTCTTTCATGTCGTCAGGATCAATGCCCTGACCTGTGGCGTACTTAACAATTAGTGACCCGTCCCACTCCACCTTCTTGACGACATACTCTACGTCATGGCTGTTGCCGCTCTCTACATGGCTACCCTTCTTCGGCCACGGGTAGGAACGTGTTCCGTCAGGGAGCTTGCCGAGGAAGTTGGTTAGACGCGTCCGGATCGAAGCGTTCATGGCACTGACGATTCGTTCGGCGGTCTGTTCTTCCACCATCCGCCCGCCGTACAAGTCATACGGTACCAGGGCTACGGCCCATCCGTGTTCGTCTAGTATTTCCCACCACCCGCTGAGTCCGGAGAATGGGCGGCTCATCCATTGCGGATAATGCCCGTGCTCGTCTTTGCCTTCGGCGTCGTAGTCGCGTCCGCAACTCATGCGATTGCAACTCCTACTATAAGTGCCATGATGAACGCTAGTACAACTAGCGTAAGTAGTGCGGCTTCGTTCTCGTTCATTGCATCCTCACTTGTAAATCGAGAGCTATCAGTGCCGGACTCGGTACTTTATCCGGCCACGCCTTAGCGCATAGCTCATGGATTACTGGCACGCGCTTGGCGAACTCTGTCATGTAGTCCGCGAAGCGCTTCATGCTTCCTTCGGTTGTCTGATAGAAGTTCACGCTCCAGTCATCCCTTACAGCCCACGGATGTTTCGGCGGGCGTGCTCGCATACCACACGTCCCGCACTTGATGTTAGCCATGTCGTTTAAGCAGTGTGGCGAGCGCCGCTTCGAACACGGAGATTACTAGGCGTTCTTGCTGCGCCATGTTCGTGTTCATGACGGAGAAATCTGTGGCCTTGGTGATCATGAGCGCCATCGCAACACACTCCCTAACCCGCGCGGAGCTAGTTATGATGCTACTCATTTTCCTGCATCGCTAACTGCGCCCCGAAACAGATCATCTTGAAGCGCTGCCATTCGAACGTCTTCTCCACCCCGTCTGGAACGTCGGGGTCGGGTACCGTGACCCGTACGGCGGTAGGTTCCCCGTTACCACTCAACGGCACGCCGATGAGTTCGACGTTGCAGCCCGCCTTACGTAGTTCACTGACATATCCGTCTGATGTTTCCTCTGTCACTTGCTCCTTCTTTCTAGCCGTACCACTTCGGTTGGATTCGTTGGTACGCCCGTAGCGTGTTCTTCACTGTCCGCTGGACTGTTGGATCAGTGCTGACGATAACCATCCCGCTTCCAGGGATTAACATTCTGGCTAGCTCTTCTACCAGCGTGAGTAGTAGCGCGTCCGCCTCACCGTGGTAGTGCTCCGGATCGCTGGCGTTCTCGCGCCCGCACCGTAGCATTTCATAGTGGATGTTGGTTAGCCGCGACTTGCCCATAGCAGCTTCGCCTCTTCCGGACTGGCTAGCGATACATACTCGTTGCGTTCCGACCACTGTTCGAGCCGTTTGACGTACACGTCGTACGCGTACTTCCCAATGATATCGATGCTCGCGTAGTCGAGCATCGCCATGTTCCACCACAGGAGCCGACCGACCCGACCGTTCCCGTCACTGAACGGATGGATTGATTCGAACCAGGCGTGGAAGTGCCAGCGCCGTGACTCTTCGTACGGCAGCACGATATCCAGCGCTGCTTCCCACCACTTAGTCATGAATTCCTGAACCTTACGTGGGTCGGGGAAGATGACCGTGTTGGTGAACGGGTCACCAATGAAGACCCGCCGCGTCCGGTATAGCCCTGGTTCGCGGCCTGCTAGCTCTGGAATTTCATCCAGTCCGGCGAACAGGATGGCGTGCAGCACGCGCGGGTGAAGTATCTCGCCCTCTTCCGCTGCCGTACGCACGGCCTTGAACGCCGTCAGATGGTTGTCGAGGAACAGCCCTGAGTTCGGGATGCCTTCAACTTCGTTCGAGGTGAGCACGGCCCGCTCCATTGTAGCGTCGCCATACAACCGTATCCCTGTTCCGTCTGGCCTGTTACGCATGATCTATAGCCTCACTTTCCCTACTGATGGCTCACGGGAGCGCGTACCCCCTGGCCCTCGTTTCTTCTTCAGTGGCGGGCCGTCCATGATGTCGTGGTGATGCCCACACATGACGCACGCTTCGTATGCGCCCCATTCATCGGTGATTAGTTCCAACCACGTGCTCTCGCAGTGCGGACACCTACTCTTTGTCAATTACGCTCACCTTTACACTACTCGGCATACCTAGCAATTCCCATGCTCCACGGCTGAGGTCTAGGTGCCGATTCCCACAGCCACCGCATTTGTCCTTCACTACGACCACAATACATTCCTCGGAGCACAGGAGAAGCCGTGTGCCGCACGAGAACCCGCCTAAGCTGGTCGCCACGGTTGTTGGGTCATCCGGATCGAAGTACCCGTAGATGTCTGTCCCACAGAAATATGGCCCGCCGACGCAACAATGGTCGTAGTACGTGACGATGTACTCGCCTACTTGACCTACGGCAATCGTTGGTAGCTCCAGCCTAATCCTTGTGGCCGTGGCGGGTATCATTTCCTGCGTAGGCATCTCCGTAATGGGTAATTCAGTCGGAGTCGGTAGCGGCATGGCTGTCGGCGTCGGCTCCGGTTCGTCGTCGTTCCCGCGTGTCACGTCGTCGTAGACTAGGATGGTGGTTAAAACGGTAATGACTGTGAAGATAAAGACTAGAGACACCACGTGCCAATTGATGAAGTTCCAGTCCTTGAGTTTCAGGTTTGGTAGGTTCATCGTCCACCCCTTCGGTTACGTAGGCGAATCTTCTCTCGCGCCCGTTCGCGGCGGTCTTCGTCGTGTTCGTCCTTTGCCTTACCGTCCTTACCTAACCAATGTGGACGGCGATACGGTAGCCACGAACCTTCGTGGACGTAGTGTCGCCTCGACCTGATTCGATAGTCTAAGTCTTCCCTGTCCTCGGTTGTCTCTACGTCTAAGTTTGATTCAAGGATGGATTGAATAGCAGTGATGGCGCTGAGCGCGTCGTGGGCAAACCCTTGCTCGTTTCGGTCGGCCATCTGTTTGAGGTATTCAAACTGTGCCTGACACATGCGCTCTGCATACACTACCCTGTCTCGGTATTTCATGGTCAGCCCCAATACTGAGGGAAGTCAGTGTCCTTGACGCACGCTGCTAAATTACGGAGCCGTGCGGCCAGCTTGGTTCCCTCTTCGTCCGTCCAGAACGAATAGTGCTCGCTCACGAGATCACCCGCCGCTTGCAGGCGGTCAACGATGTTACCAAGCCGGACGATCTGGCTGACCTCGCGGAAGTTTGTCTGCTTACGTGTGTCGTACTGGACATCCATGTAGACCGCTTCAACACTATCCGCTGCGTACACAAGCCTGTTCAGCACCGATTCTTCTAGTGGTGTGTGCTGAGTGAGGCCCGCCGCGTCTAAGGCTTCCTGTAGTGCCATAGCAGCTTGTACGGCTGTCTTCCACCGTGGAATGTCGGTGAATGTGTCAGGAAACTGTGCTTGTACGTTGCTGACGACGGTGGCGAC
>SDBT01000349.1_pt1 | contig 71361 bp, 60 predicted proteins | sample 2277101 | NCBI WGS metagenome assembly SDBT01 (sample SAMN10404973, study PRJNA504765) | marine sediment metagenome | isolation source: marine sediment core GS10_PC15, 103 cmbsf | place: Arctic Ocean: Southern Knipovich Ridge | collected 2010
CTCTTCCATCCTGGATTCAAGGACATGCCACTCTGCATCCATGTCAATTCCGGCCACAGATTTAATCCTGCCAAGCTTTTCCCATACTGAACGGTACTGGTCCAAAAGCTTGGTGTGATCAGGATCCTCTGCCAGCCAGCGCTTTAATTCCTTCTCCTCGGATGCGCTTGATTCGCCGGACAGATGCCTGGTAATCAGCTCAATGTCTATATTTTTATCCTTCTCCTCCATTTTTTCCTCCAATCATTACACACACGAAAGCCGTTCTACCCTTACCTGGATTATCAAAGTTTTTATATTCTCTATCCGGTATTTGCAAAAGTGTTTATGGGTGCATTATTCAAAGGATCAGTTTAAGTGTGTCAATATAAACAGAATTATCATTCCTAAATAATCTATCAGTTTCTCCCTGAGTATTTTCAGGGCTTTAGACATCTGTGTTTCCACGGTTTTAACCGAGATGCTCAATTTTTCCGCAATCTCAGCATATTTCAGTCCCTCGAAACGGTTCATCATAAAGATCTCCCTGCATTTTCCCGGAAGTGCCTGCAATGCATCGTAGATCTGTTGTTCAAGCTCCTGTTCCTCCAGCCGGTCAACACCATCACTGAATTCCGTACTGTCAAGTCTTTGAAAACGGTTTTCGTCCTTATCAAACTTTTTCTGGTCCCGGATATAATTCAGACAGCGGTTATGTACGGATGTGAATAAATATGATTTCAACGGGGAACTGGTATCAACCTGCTGCCTTTTTTCCCAAAGGTTTATAAAAACATTATGTACAATTTCCTTGGCTGTATCCTGGTCAGGAAGATACTTCTGTGCAAATAATACCAGCGAAGGAAAGAAGGACCTGAACAGTTCAACAAAGGCACGTTTATCCATCTTGATCTCTATGTCTCTTTCCTTGGCAGCCATGGTGGTATGACAGCCCTAAATATAAGAAGAATGGTAAAAGTGCAGCAAGGAAGTTATTCACCTCAGTACATAGATTTCATCGATATTATCATTAAGGATTGATTTAACACAAATCAGGGTGATTCCGGCAGCCCGCAGATGGCCGGTCATTTTAAACATTTTATGATGAATATTAATAATCTATTGAAATCAGGTAAGGATTTTAGACGACTCAATAAAGAGGAGTTATTTGAAACCAGTGGTGGACGCATCTTACCAATTGGTGTCGGGAGCGCCTATATTTTCATGTCTTCACTGCTCAGGGATCTGTTGAAAAAGAAGGACGAATAATAGTTATCTTATCCGGGATTTGGTATATTTCTGCTATGAAATCCCGCCATATCAGCTACGCCAGCATGGTGCTGGCAATACTAACTGGTATCTGGATCATATGCATGATCCTGCTCATGCAGCAGCAGGGGGCAGTCATCGCCACTTTTGAAGATGCCTACGATTTTGTCAAAGATCCGGGTGGATTATTTTATGTCACTTATCTGAATGTTGTTGTTCTGACCATCTTCGATGTTGTCCTGTTCGGCATGCTCTACCTGTATTTTAAACCTGCATATCCTGTCCTTTCACTATGCGGAGTTCTTTTCGTTCCGGTCTATGCATCTTACAACATGTTCGTTTACATCTCGCAGGTTTCTGTTGTCCAGAAGATTATTTCAGTTTACGAAGGACTGATCAGTGAAGAGGTCATGCAGGTATTGCTGGGGCAATTCATCCAGTTATGGGAACATTCCACCATTGCGTTCATCAATAATTATGCTTATGCGATCCTCGGCATCCCTCGGTCCTGTTCGGAATTGCCATCTATCGGATGAAACCGGGATTGAGCAAAGCCACGGGTTTGCTGCTGATCTTAAATGCCTTGGCCTGTCTTCTGGGGATTATCGGGATCATCATGGGGAATCAGGTACTGGCCCACGGATCTGCCATTGGCGGTGGTTTGTTCTTTCTATCACTCATCGGGATGAGTATTATTTTCTGGAAGGATTGAAATTATTTCCGGGGTCTTTGGTTTTCAATCTATTATACTTATTTTCGCCTTCTTTTAAAATTGAAACCACTCTAAGACAAAACCAATAATATCATGAGAATTATCAAATTAGTATTGATCATACTGGTGATGAGCCAATTAATAACTGCACAGGAGAATCCCGATACCAGCTATTGGAGGCATTCCGGTAAAGTCGCATTAAATTTTTCGCAGGTGGGACTTTCAAACTGGACAGGAGGTGGAGACCCTTCCATGTCATTTAATGGCATTTTCAATTATACTTTCAAATTTGAGAGGGATCCACATCTGTGGCAAAATATGCTGGATGCCGGATATGGTGCACAACGGATCGGCGGGAAAGAAGAACCTTTTAAGAAATCAGATGATAAATTTGTATTCATCTCAAGGTATGGATACAAGATTAAAGGTAAGTGGTATGCATCGGTCCTCTCTGATTTCCGTACCCAGTTTTACAATGGCTATTCCTACGACAATGACACAAGCATTTATATCTCAACCTTCATGGCTCCGGCCTATTGGAAACTCGGTCTTGGGATTACTTACAGTCATAAATTCTCGGAAGAAGAATCAGTTTCATTTACCTTTTCCCCGTTGGATGGAAGGACCACATTTGTGCTTGATGATGAATTATCCGGGCAGGGGGCTTTTGGTGTCGATCCCGGTCAGAAAACCGAATTCCATGCAGGGATGGACCTGACAATGGCCTTTAATAAAGAACTGGTCAAGAATGTAACACTTACGACGACGCTGGGCCTGTTTTCAAGGTATGAGGACCTGGCAGTAGTAGATGTCAATTGGGATATGGCGATCTGGTTCAAGATCAATGAGTTCTTATCAGCAAATATATCTACCCAGCTCATATACAACCAGGATATAGAGTTTACAAATCCGGATGGAACAACCTATGGGTCCGCAGTACAATTCAAAGAGGTTCTTGGAATTGGAATAGTATATTCATTTTGAGTAAAGGGGACGACTCCCTTACCAGATAAACGGGAACAACCTGTATTTCACTTTTTCTCCAGCTATGTCAACGGGATTTTATTTCAATGGAAATGCCCATCTTTTTCATCAATTCTGTCGCATTCATTGTCTGGCAGACACCATTGCGGAGTTTGTAGTCATATATAAATTCCTCTTTATCTATCTGTACTTCAAAGCAACAATTCCTGATATGATCAGGGAACTCGGTTTCCAGTTTACTGAGTTCCAGGTCATGCGTGGCAATGAGTCCCGCACTGTTCAATTCAATCAGCTGACGGATAAACATCTCTGAACCAAAATGCTTGTCCCGTGAATTTGTTCCCTTCAGGATCTCATCCAGCAGTACGAGGGAATGCTGACCCCGGTTATGAATTTCAATGATCTTGCGAAGTCGTTTTAATTCTGCATAAAATGTGGATTCCCTGCTGCTCAGTGAATCCCTGATCCTCATGCTGGTGAATATATCAATGGGTCTGAACCTCATCTTCCTGGCCATCACAGGAGCCCCGGCAGCCGCTAGGACCAGGTTCACCCCTACGGTACGCAGAAAGGTGCTTTTTCCGGCCATATTGGATCCGGTGATCAGCATAAACTGCCCGAAATGATCAATCCTGATATCATTGGGAATGTTCTCATCGGGCAGTATCAGGGGATGGCTGAGTGATTCTGCCCGGATGATGGGGCCTTCCTGATCCGGGATGGGAAAAACTGACTCCGGGACATTGAATAGGAAGCCGGCCAGGCTGTTCAGTGCTTCGAATTCCCCAAGTACGGCAAACCAGCCTGGTAACTCCCGGGCACTGTTTTTTTTCCATTTCTCCAGGCGCAGGATACATTGCAGATCCCACATCAGCAATCCATTCAAAACGACCCCCATGATCATGTTCAGCCTCCTGTCGAAATCAACAACAATGCGGGCGAGGGATCGCAATTTTTGTCCCACACTCCTGCCATCAGATCTCAGTTCCTCATGGAGTGCCTGTAACCGGGCAGATTCAAATTTTTCCCCTTCGACGAGTCGTATAAGATCAGCATATTTGACAAGCAGTTCGTACTTACGGCTTATCTGGTTGTGATGATGGTTGATCCGCCTGAGATTCCAACCTGCCAATCCAAGCTGGATGAGGATAAAGGTGACCGGTATGTTCCATGGGATCAGCCAGGAAACCAATGCCAGGCTGCTAATTGTAAGCAAAGGAAGAAGGATGAGCATGCTTCTGTATATCCTGTTGCCCAGCATCATTGGCCGCGTAGAAAGCCAGGCAATGAGAGCTTCATAATCCTGTTCTGTTTCTTTCGAGAGTCTGCCACTGGCGTAAAATTCCTGTCGCCAGTCAAGCTTATCACTAAGTTCTGCTACAGCCTGCTGCCTTTCAACTATTATTGCCGGTTCAGCGGGACGAGACAGCCAGCCGGCCAGACATTCCCTCCCCTTGGCTATACTGGTGCGGTTCAGGTACTGGAACAGGGATCTTTCACCAAAAATATCAAGATCTGAAGTATAGGGATGTTCCGGATCAATGTATGGCTGTCCCCTGTCAAGATCACTAAAATCCGACCTGAGTGCATTTATTTCCAATTTATTGATTGCGTGTAGTTCTTCCAGGAGTTTTTTCCTGCTTGAAAGCTTCGAACTACGGTTCACGAAAAGAAGGAGGATGCTGATGGCCGCAAGGGCAGATCCAATCGCTACGTAGATGTTTACGGACAGTAGTTTGACCAGCAGGAAGATAGCAGCTGCAAAAGAAAGAAGGCGGAACAGGGAATACCAGTTACTACGTTTTTTTATGCTTGCAATTTCAGTCTCACATGTTGCTATCCTGGACCGGTAAATATGCGCTGTATCCTTGCCCATTATTGCAGGATTTCATCAAGGATTTTATCGGCATCCTCGACAAACTTTGCACATCTGGACTGAAAGTATCCTTCCCGTTCAGCCTCTTCTATTCCTTCCTTGATCTGAAGGTCGACACCCAGTAGTTCCCTGCAATTAAGGCTGCCATGAAGCTCTATGAAGCGCCTGTTAAATTCCTCGATGAGGCCATAAGTTTTATCCCGTAAGGCTTCATCATCCGGGTTAACCCGCCCATGGAGCGCACCGATCACCATATAGGCCCCTGTTACAGCACCGCATGTTTGTTGCATCTTTGCCATGCCAGCTCCGAACCCGGTAGCTATTTTCAGTGAGTTCGTAACCGAAAGACCTGTAAGATCTGACTTGGCGGCCAGAACTGATTGAGCACAATTAAGTCCCTTGTCAAAAAGCTTGTGGGCAGCATCTTTTGTCATAATTCCTTGATAAGTTTTGGTTATTATCCCGGGAAATTAGGTATTTTTATTCCACCTTTCACCCCGGGCATGAAAAAATGGTTGGTATCATTGACATAGTGATGATCGTAGTGATGGTCTGCCTTGCATGGGCCATTACATCTATGGTGCTGATTATAAGCAAGGTGGAAAAAAGCGGAACCCGGATCAATTTTTTCCTGATCAAGCTTTTTATTTTTAAGTACATCTCGCAGTACAATGAGTTGACAAGTAAAGAAAAGGGTAAAGTGGGTCCCCTGTTCTATCATTTCATAGTTCCAATGTGGCTTGCCTTTGCCGGGGTGATTGTCTGGATTATTTTTTCTCTCTAGGCAGATCCTGATCCCGCTTCTTTCCATAGATGAAATCACCTATCCCCCGTATCCTTGCCATTTCATCCTCAGTTAAGGGTCCAAGGTTAAGAGTCTCCAGGTTTTCCCGCATCATTTCAAGGCTTCTTGCACCTGTCATGCAAAGGTCAACAGATTGATTGCTGAGTACAAAGCGATAACATTCAGCTGCCGTAAGCGGTTTTTCACCCGCCGGCATTTTTTTCTCCTTAAGTAATTGTCCCCAGCGGGTAGCGGTATAAGCCACTATTCCCGGTTTGTTCTCTGGTGGAAGCAGGGGGAAGACATCTTTTTCCGCTCCGCTGTTCACTGCATTGTATCTGACATGGTAAACATCAACAAAGCCATCCCTGGTAAACTCTGCAAACACTTTTCGGTTATGGCTTGATACCCCGAGATACCGTGCCAATCCCTGGTCTTTTAATCGGATGGCCCAGTTCATGACTGACTTCCGGGGCAGGCCGGAGTAATACCCCAGCAGAAGTTCATCCACGTATTCCAATCCCATTTTCCTCAATCCTTTCATAAAATGCTTCTGCCCGAATATGGGACTGTGGGTATAATCGTAGATGGCGACAACCAGTTCATCTCTTTTTCCTTTTGCAGTGATGTTTTTGATAGCTTTTATCATTTCTTTCGACCGGCCCTTTATGAAACTGCCCATGTTAAAGTAATTGCAGCCTCTCTCGAAAGCTTCCTCAAAAGCTTTTGCCGGGGCGCCATAACTGGAAGAAATCCCCAGTCTGCCAACCCTCAATCCGGTTCTGCCCAATGTGATTTTTTCTTTGAAATCCATGTTATTTGTCCATCATGTTAAATTCAATCTCCTGTCCCAATGAAAGAATAAAACTACCGGTGGCAACAGGTACCTTGATCCTGCCAGTACAGGACTTCTCAAAGGTATAAAGAATGGTTCCGAGTACCAGGTCTTCCAAGCGGTTATCGCTGCCTGTCTCCACACTTATTTCACGGAGTACTGTAATACCTGACACGGGATTTCTCAGACATGCCGGATCTATCATCAGTCCTATCATGGCCATCTGCAGGACGCTTGCTGCATTTCCTTCCGGGGCTGAAATGGTTGATACATCCTGTTCCCCTCCGGTGACCATAAATGTATCATCGCTGAAATCGGTCCATGTATTTCCCGGCATAACCTCTATTACCCAAGCATCCTGTTCTACTGCCACCGAAACATCATCTGGATTGGGTACCTTGAGCCTTTCAATGGCCAGATCAATCTCCCCCCGGCTTAACTTCAGTTCCAGGTTCAATTCATCCTCGACAGAAACATGGTTCCTGACGAATATGGCCCTGACATGTTGATCATCAAGCATCACAGGTACAGGACCTATATGGTAGATCTTCTGATGGCCTGAAAGATGATCATTTGAAACGAAGAATGAACTGATCATGCACATATCTTCATCCATCCCCAACCTGAGTATGTAAATTTCATCGCAAGGAACAGGTAGGAGGGACAAGGGGTATTCATGATTGTTTTCCATGTGGATCAATGAAAGTCCATTGTAATTACAGACGTCCGCACCCGGGATGGTATGGCCCAACTGGTCAGCCATGGATACTACGGCACAGAATCCTGTAGGTACTGAAGTCTGAATAACTTCAATTACTGGTAGTACAGGCGGTTGACGGAAAAATCCCCTAACCGTATCGGCTTTTTGCTCCAACTGTTCGCATCCTGATAAAAACAGGAACAGGAACAACCAGGCCAGATATTTACTTGCTGCTTTCATTAGCCTGTTTGTGAACATTATACGGAATCTGCCGGTCATAAGTTATTTGAGATATTTTTTGAAAACTGCCGCATCAAAGGGTTTGCCGTGTGATGGATAGATCCGCCTGGCCCCTTCATCCAGTAATAACTGCCAGCTCCGCTTCATGGTCTCCAGGTTATCTCCCAGGACGAAAGGCCCCGGTCCCGATACCCTTGGAAATCCACTCATCGCAAGGTCACCCACAAAGGCCTCACCGCTTCCCATGTCCCTGGTCCTGGAAAGCGGTTAGAAACTTGCCCCAGGGTCCTATTCCCCCGGGCATGATGATTGTGCCCTTTTCAACCAGTTCTTTATCAAGATGATGCATTGCTGATTTCGCGCCGGTCAACTGGCTGATCCCGGCCAGGGAACCCATATGATCAAAATGCATATGGGTGATAAAGATCAGCTTTATCTGTGCCGGGGCAATCCTGTGCTGATCCAGTTTTTGCCGGAATTTTTCGACGGCATTCGGGGGACCCGCATCTACCATGACGTAATCTTCACCTCCCCTGATCAGGTAACAATTGGTCATCCCGAGTTTCAACGGAATGATATTATGATCCTGCTTGTTCATATATCATTAATAATTTGTTAATCAGGTATATACTTTTTGTTTAACTTTAAAACCGATCAATTGTCAATTAAAATTACATATAATGGACCAACAATCCTTAGAACGGCGCACTTTTATTAAGCATGTAACAATGGCCGGAGCAGGTGCCATCCTTATTCCCGCATTGTTGCCCAAATCTGCCCTGGGGATGGATACCAATGACGCACTCAAGGATAAAAAGGTATTACTCGTTTTTGGTGGCTGGAAGGGCCATGAACCGGAAAAATGCCGGGATATCTTCGTGCCCTGGATGGAGGCAGAAGGAGCAGATGTCACCGTCTCCGATAACCTGGATATTTACACGGATAAGGAGTTGATGGAGAGTCTTGACCTGGTTGTCCAGTTATGGACCATGGGAGAGATCACCAGGGAACAGGAGGCCGGATTGCTGGAGGCTGTTAAGGGAGGTGTCGGGATTGCCGGGTGGCACGGCGGGCTGGGAGATTCATTCCGGAACAATGTGGCCTACCAGTTCATGGTCGGCGGACAATGGGTTGCCCATCCCGGTGGCGTGATCGATTATGAAGTGAATATCACAGACAATAAGGACAACGTGACCAAGGGATTGAAAGATTTCAAAATGCATTCCGAACAATACTACATGCATGTGGATCCCAATATGAAAGTGCTGGCTACTACGACATTCACGGGTGAACATGCAGAATGGATCGATGGTACTGTCATACCGGTTGTATGGAAAAAGGTCTATGGAAAAGGCCGGGTATTTTATTCATCCCTGGGGCATGTGGCCGCAGATTTTGATGTGCCCGAAGCCCTTGAGATCCAGAAACGGGGGATACGATGGGCGAGCAAGAGCAAGTATAAGCCCCTGCCAAAATGGGTCCAGCCTGTGTATCCCGGGAAATAGATACTTCTTTACACACTTGTTTTTCTGCGCTGGATAAGCGTTAAATAAATGTTATCCTTTCAGTATTGCATTCTGTAACCGGCTCATTTTAATATATTGCCAGTATGAATGCAAGAAATAAGATACTCGTGCTATTCGCCCATCCGGCCCTGCATAAATCCAGGGTCAACCGGCAACTGATCAGTGCCATTAAAGATATTGAGGACCTTACATTCCATAATCTGTATGAGGAGTATCCTGATTTTCACATCGATGTGAAGCGTGAGCAGGATCTGTTGCTGGACCATGACATCTATGTCTGGCAGCATCCCTTTTACTGGTATAGTTCCCCGTCGATCCTTAAAGAGTGGATAGACCTTGTCCTGAAACATGGATTTGCCTATGGCCATTCAGGTACAGCCCTGAAGGGCAAGAAGATCTTTTCAGCCATCACAACCGGGGGAAGGAGGGAAGTATATCAGGAAGACAATATGAATAATTTTACCATTCCTCAATTCCTGGCACCATTCAGACAAACAGCCAGGCTATGTAATATGGTTTACATGCCCCCCCTTGTTACACACGGCACACACCTTCTTTCGGAGGATGAGATCCATGCAGCTGCATTGGATTACAGGAAAATCCTGATATCCCTGAGAGATCAGATTTTCAGTGATGAGGAGATATGGCGTTGTAACTATCTGAATGACCTCCTTGAGTTAACTCAAAAATAGGGATCATGCACAGCCAGGATTTCTTTTACCAGGCCATTATATTCCTGACAGCAGCGGTTGTTTCTGTTCCCCTGGCGAAGCGCCTGGGACTTGGATCCGCGCTTGGTTACCTTCTCGCTGGTGTACTGATCGGACCATATTTCTTAAAACTGGTAGGAGAGGAAGGGACAGATATCATGCATTTTGCCGAGTTCGGAGTGGTCATGATGCTCTTCCTGATCGGGCTGGAGGTAAAGCCTTCGCTGCTCTGGAATATGCGCAGGTCCATCTTTGGATTAGGAGGCCTGCAGATGTTGATCACTACCCTGATTATCGGTGGCATCAGTATGCTATTTGGATTGAATGTATTACAGGCCATTGCCATTGGTTTGATTTTCTCCATGTCATCCACTGCCATTGTATTGCAAACACTTGCCGAGAAAGGATTGATGAAGACACCAGCAGGGCAGGGGAGTTTCTCTGTACTGCTTTTCCAGGATATAGCCGTCATACCCATCCTGGCTATTCTCCCGCTGATGGCCAACCAGGTACGGACAAGATCTGTTGACCTGCACGAACCTGTATTAAATGAAACTACAGTATCTGCGTTGCCGGGCTGGCAGCAGGTTTTTCTGATTGTTGGATTGGTCGCACTGATCATTTTCGGTGGCCGCTTCCTGGCCCGGTATGTTTTTCGGTTTATTGCCCAGACGGGCTTGCGTGAAATATTTACTGCCACAGCGCTTTTGCTTGTCATTGGCATTGCAGTTGCCATGGACAGGGTAGGTTTATCTCCCGCTCTTGGCACTTTCCTGGCTGGTGTGGTCCTGGCCGATAATGAATACCGGCACGAGCTTGAAGCGAACATAGAACCTTTCAAGGGTTTGTTGCTGGGATTATTCTTTATTGCTGTCGGTTCCAGTATGGATTTTAAGATCTTTGCAGACCAGCCGGGCACTGTGCTGGGGATACTGGGGATACTGATCCTGGTAAAGTTTATTGTTCTCCTTTTTCTGGGAAGGTTTTTCAGGATGCGAACCGGGCAGGAGATCCTTTTCTCTTTTGCCCTGGCTCAAACCGGTGAATTTGCCTTTGTCCTGATATCATTTTCCAGCCAGAATGCCATTCTGCCTGAACAGGTGTCCGGGATTATGCTGATCGTTGTGGCACTTTCCATGCTGGTTACACCCCTGTTGCTGATAATCAATGACAGGCTTGTCCAACCCTTATTCATTAAAGCACAAAAGGAACAGGAACCTGATGAGATCGCCGAACAGGATAACCCGGTACTGATTGCAGGATTTGGCAGGTTTGGCGTTGTTATTGGGCGGTTTCTCAGGGCCAACGGCATAGGGGCAACAGTCCTGGATACCAATCCGGATAATATTAGTTTCCTCCGAAAATTCGGTTTCAAGGTGTACTATGGTGACGCCAACCGCGCTGATCTATTGGAGGCTGCCGGGGCTGAAACAGCCAAGGTTCTCATCGTGGCAGTAGATGACCGTGAACAGATCAATCACATCATTGAACAAGTACAGCGAAAATATCCCCACCTAAAGGTATATGCAAGGGCATGTGATGTGAGACATACATTTGAACTGAATGATATGAATATAGCCGGCTATCGCAGAGAAACTTATGATTCGTCTGTAGAACTGGCGGTAAGGGTACTGGGTGAACTCGGGTTCAGCCGTTACCAGGCCAACCGGGCAGCACGGTCATTCCGCTACCACGATGAGCTAATGATGAAAGAACTGCATCAGCACTGGCATGAGGACAAACGGAAGTATATCAATGAAGTCAGGCGTTTCAGCCAGCAGCTTGAAAATATACTTATTTCTGAAAAGGACCATGCCTTACATGAAAGCGACCATGCCTGGGATATTGAGAGCAGACGTGAGGAAATCCGCGAAATGTACGAAATACTAACCGGTGAAAGCGAGGGAGAAGAAGATAAAGACACCTGATGGATTTCCCTGGCACCACGCCTGGTAAACGCTTTTTCGGTTTGTTCATTGCCGAACTTTGACAGTTCATACATCACCTCATTTATTTCAAAAAATGTAAAGTAAACTTGACAAATAGTAAAATAAACATTACATTTGTTACGATAAACTTTACATTATACCCGAAATCGATTAACATATGCTACTCGGAAATAATATCAGGCGATTGAGATTTGAAAAGGGAGACATATCCCAGGAGGTCCTGGCAAATGGGGTAGGGGTGACCCGGCAGACCATCCATTCCATTGAAAAAGTCAAGTTCATACCTTCAGCCTTGCTGGCCTTTAAAATTGCCCAGTTTTTTGATACTCCTGTTGACCAGGTATTTTTCATTGTTGACAATTAAAACCCTCAGACATGTTCAGATTGAATAAAAAAATCATCCGCGTATTCACCATTGCTACCTTATTGCTGGGAGTTATATCCCTGCTGTGGCTGGTCTATGATTATTTCCTCTACAAGCAGTTGAAACCTGTCATACTGGGTTTTGGCGAACTGGGCAGTCTGGAGCAGATGGCTGAATTTGTGTGGTTAAGCTACCTGTTCATGTTTATGGTACATATAATTGCTGGAATAACTCTTCTGCTTCATCTGAGGTATTTCAAGGTCATCCGCCTGATCAATATTATAATCATACTCCTGGGGATCACCTCCTTTTTGGCTGTATTAAGCGATTGGGCCATCCTGGGAGACATCTTGAAGGAATATGAGGCGGGCTGGGATACTTCCGGGGAATGGCCTATACTCTATATATTACTGGGTATTCATGCAGTTTTCCTCCTGTTGCTGACAGGTATTTTTGCCGGGGTCCTTCGCAGATTAAAGGTAAATGATGGAGAGGAAATGGCAGTGAAGAAGGACGAGATGGTGTTTACAGCCGCACAATATGTGGGATTGATATGTGGGATTATTGGACTGGTGTGGACCGTGTTTGCATTGGTTTTGAGCCAGCGCTTACCTGTTAGTTATTATCATATGCTTGCCACCAGTATCCTAATCCTGATCCCTTACGGTCTGGTGGTGCTGTATTGGTTCATACTGAAATGCAAAGAAAAGATAGGGGACTGGTATGATGAAAAGCAAAGCAGGGATGTTTACCGCTCTGGTTTTATTACCCTCGTGGTGACCATCCCCGTAATGCTGGCCCTCTACCTGGTCATTCACAATGATACGCTATTAACCAGGGGAGATTACTTCTGGTTCCCTTTTTTAATCTTTACTTCCCTGACCCTGTTTTCTGTACTAACACTGGTCTACTACCACGAAACCTGATACAAAGCTGCTGCAATAAATAATCTCGTTTCTCAGTTCTCATCTTTTCTGAAATTCCGGGCGCGTCATTTTTTCCGGTGGATTTTGTTGTAATTCATCCAGTATAAGCTCAATAGCCTTATCAATCTGGGGATCATTTCCCCTGGCAAGTTTCGTAGGATCGGCAACCACCCTGTGGGTAGGTTCCACTCCGTGTCCTTCATCAAACCATCTGCCATCATTGTACATGAGCCGTCCATGGGGCACTGTGTGGCCGCCACCATCGATGACAGAATGTCCGGTAGCCGGACCGATCAGGGCTCCCCCGGTACGGGTGCCGACAAGGGGACCTGCCTCCAGTTCCTTGAAAGCCCAGGGCAGGGCATCACCACCGGAGGCACTGGCACCATTGATGAGCAATGCTTTCGGACCGAAGTTTGCCTTGGGTGGCCAGTTCTCCATGTCACCATTGCGTGAGTAGATATAGCCAATCCTTGGCCGGGTTATCAGTTCTAGAAATCGATCTGACAATTGTCCGCCACTGTTAAAACGTTCGTCGATGATAATCCCATCCTTGTCAAGCTGTGCATAGAACTGCCTGACCAGCTGTAGCTGTCCCTGATTTGAAGTATTTGGCATGTATACATAACCGATCTTACCTCCGGATCTCTCATCCACATACTTCCGGTTCTCCTCCATCCATTCGAGGTTCCTCAGACGGGTTTCACTGGACATGGTCTTCACTATCACTTTCCTGGAACCTTCCATGGAAGGTTTGTCGTTAACGGTCAGTTCCACCGTCCTGTTTGCCAGTCCCTGGAAAGCAGCCCATGGCTCCTTGTCTGGATCCAGCGGGATCCCGTTTACGGCAAGCACATAATCATCTTCTTTCACCTTTACGCCTGTGACCATCATGGGCGACCTTTGTTCGCTGTCCCAGTCCCCGCCATTCACGATATGATCAATCTTAAACGCCCCGTTTTCCAGCTTCCAGTTCACTCCGAGCATTCCGAAGCGCTGGCTGGGAGGTCTTTCATGAGGAGGTCCGAATATATAGGTGTGAGACGAGTTAAGCTCTCCGACCAGTTCATTCAGGATCACATTCAGATCCCAGCGGGTCAGGCACTGGTCCACCAACGGATCATATTTTGCCCTGACTGCTTTCCAGTCCAACTGGTGCATATTCTCATCATAAAAGTAATCCCGGTATTTCCGCCATACCTCTGTCAGGATCTGGTGCCATTCGGCCCTGGGATCGATTACCGCCTCCAGTTCATTGCTGCGCAATTTGGTCTTTATTTTCTGGTCGGGCTTTGGATCTATGATGCCGTAACTTCCCCTCTGGGCTACCAGTAGTTTCTTTCGGTCGGCTGAGAGCCTGTAACTACCCACATCTTCAATGATGGTCTTTTCTTCACGGTCCTTCAGGATATAGGTGACAATGGAGCTTTTGCCGTTGGCCGTCCCGCTTCTCGGGTATTTTGTAAACAGGACCTGTCCCTTAATGGCATTCAGATTATTGTAATTTCCGGCTGTCACAGGTAGCACGACCACCCTTGTCTCGAAACCATCCAGGTCGATTTTCAGGGGCTCTTTCTCTTTTTCTTTATCATTATCTTCCTTGTCATCCTTGTCGTCTTTCTCATCATTTTTCTTATCGCCATTCTCCTTTTCATCTTTTTTTTCCTCCTTTAGTTCTACTTCATCATTCCTTGCCGCCAGCGGGGAAGGAATACTGTCCTGAAGGGAGGCCGCAACGATCTGAGTCGCATTGGGATAGATCCAGGTCTGATCCAGGTCACTGTAAAGCGATCTGAATGAGCGGTTGGTCAAGAAATAGAGATATTTGCCTTCCGGGTCGAATGCCGGCTGGATATCATCATAGTAACCGGAAGTCACCTGGTGAGTTGCCTTGTCCATAATATTATATAGAAAAATAGCGGAATTCCTGTTCGATACCTGCTTGCTGTAGGCCAGCCATTCTGAGTCGTCTGACCAGTCCACACGGAAGGCCCCCATGCTATAATGTGCCAGGTAGGGGAGGCGGTCCACATCCGTAACTTTATCCTGTTCCACATCATAGATACGGAATGTCTGGGTATTGTCCATAAATACCAGCTTTTTGCTGTCCGGTGACCAGTATAGCTGGTACCTGTATCCCGCGCCCAGCTTTGTCAGTTTTTTTTCCTCACCGCTTCCGTCACCTTCAAGGATACATAATTCATATTCCCCTGAACGGTCGCTCCAATAAGCCACATTTTTCCCGTCAGGTGACCAGGCGGGATACCGCTCGGCGATCCCGGATGTCCGGGTCAGGTTCCTGATATAGCCGTGCTCTGCCGGTATGGTGAAAACATCACCCCTGGCTTCAAACAGCGCCCTTTTGCCATCCGGTGAAATATTCCAGGATTGGATATTATCCGAAACATCTCTGAGCCGGGGTTGGACCGAGGCAAGATCTGTCGACAGGTTGACCTTCACCTCCTTTGTCTTTTCTGTTTCCAGGTTCAGAAGGTACAGATTGCCATCCGATTGGAATACCAGGTCATTGGGACCAATGGAAGGATAATAAATGTCTGATTCTTTGAATTTAGTAAGCTGCTTAAGTGAGGCATCGCCTGTGTTATAAACCCATATATTCTGTCTTTTCTCTTTCCCCCTGTCTGAGAGGAAATAGATCATGTCACCATGCCACATCGGATCTGCATCGGTAGCCGGATGGTCTGAAATATTCTGTGACACCAGACTGTTCAGGTCGAAGATCCAGATGTCCGGGGCATCCCCGCCCTCATAACGCTTCCAATTCTGGCGGGCACGGCCACCGGGATTGTATGCAATTTTATTCATATCCGCGGAAATGCTCCCGTTCCCGCCATAAGGTACCGGTAATTTTTCCGCCAGTCCACCCCTGCTGCTGATCTTATAAAACTGTGTATAGCGCTGCCTGCCGCTTTCCCGGGAAGACCCTATCAATAAATGCTGGGAGTCCGGGTACCAGTCCACCAGCCCGTCCGACATTGGATGGAAAGTGATCCTTTCAGGTGTACCTCCCATGGCCGGGATGACATAAACCTCAGGGTTTCCATCATAGTAGGCAGTGTAGGCGATCTTTGATCCATCCGGTGAGAACCTGGGCCTGGATTCCTCACCAAGTGGTGAACTTAGCCTTTGAGCCATTCCGCCGTCCTTGTTGACCACCCATATGTCACCTGCATAAACAAAGGTAATATGTGTCTCCGAGACATCCGGGAAGCGGAGCATACGCGCATCCACCTGTGCATCTGCCCCTGATATGATACAGAGTAATGCAAAAGCAAACAAGAATCTTGTGATGTGATTTTTCATATTGCTTGGATTTTAAGATGTTGAATTATTAAATTTACTAAAATAACCCATACCTGTTACCTGTACTGAGTTTTGCAACAGACAGCTTATCAGCTGTTAATAGCGGATAAGGTTTACTTTTGATTTATAACTTATATTAAATATATTTGTCGGCGATGCGCTTAATTAGTTATATAAAGAAAGAACTTACAGGTCTTACTGAACATTTAATGAAAGTGTTACAGAGCGGATGAGAATGGTATACCTGTAAACTAATAAAACAGGAAGAAGCCGTTCTCGGGAGAAACTGGGAGCGGTTTTTTTTATACTGCCCGGAAGCGAATGGAAGGAAATAATATGAAAAACAGACCCCGGCAACAGGGATTGTACCGACAGGAATTCGAGCATGATAATTGCGGGATAGGATTTGTAACCCATATCCGTGGACGGAAATCCCATGAGATCATTAAAATGGGATTGGAGGTACTGGAGAATATGACCCACCGCGGGGCTGAAGGAGCTGACAGCAAGACAGGGGATGGTGCAGGTATACTCATCCAGGTGCCCAGGGACTTTTACCTGATACAGGGGTACAGTGTTCCTCCTGAGGGACAGTTTGGTACCGGGATTATATTTCTGCCCCGGGATAAAAAACAGGCAGGGCAGAGTCTTGAGATCTTTGAAAGGATAATGATGGAGGAAGGGGTCAACATCATTGATTACAGGGAAGTCCCAAGAAATCACGAGGTGATCGGGGAATTGTCCCGGGCCGTCGAACCGGATATGAAACAGGTACTCTGTGGCGCAGACCTGGATCAACTTGACCTTGAGCGCAGGCTCTATGTTGCAAGGAAGAGGACAGAAAATGCTATCCTAAAGTCAGACATCCCCCAGAAGGATCATTTCTATATACCCAGCCTTTCTACACGGGTCCTCATTTACAAAGGTATGTTGACCTCGGAACAACTGGGTGAGTATTACCTTGATCTCAGGGATAAGCGAATGTCAAGTGCCATTGCCCTGGTGCATTCCAGGTTTTCAACCAATACTTTCCCGTCGTGGGATCTGGCCCAACCCTTCCGTTTACTGGCGCATAATGGAGAAATAAACACCATCAAGGGGAACAGGTACTGGATGGAGGCTAGGGAGTCCTTACTTGAATCACATTATCTGGGTGAGGACCTCAAGAAGATCTATCCCCTGATAGAGCCTGATAAGTCTGATTCGGCCAGCCTGGATAATGTCCTGGAATTTATGTATCTGACAGGAAAGTCACTGGCACATGCAGTTTCCATCCTGGTGCCTGAATCATTCAATACAAAGAATCCCATATCAGAAGAGCTAAGGGCCTTTTATGAATATCATTCTACCTTTCTTGAGCCATGGGACGGGCCTGCCTCATTGATTTTTTCCGATGGCCGTTACATCGGCGGGACCCTTGACAGGAACGGATTAAGACCTTCCAGGTATATCATCACCAATACCGATGTTATCGTAATGGGATCAGAGGTTGGCGTGAAATATTTCCCACCCCAGGAAATTGTTGAGAAAGGGAGGCTCCATCCGGGAAAAATGTTACTTATTGACACCAAGGAAGGGAAGATACATTATGACCCGGAATTAAAAGAATCCCTGGCCACTCATAATCCCTACAGGGAATGGCTGGCGCGGAACATGGTCCGCCTGGACGATATCGAGGTGGGGAGAAAGATTTCACCGAATATGGGGGATCTGCATAACTGTTACCTGAAGGCCTTTGGGTATTCTAAAGAAGATATTGAATTCATTATCTCAGGGATGGCAGAGAAAGGCAAGGAACCTGTCGGCAGTATGGGGAATGATACGCCCCTGGCTGTACTTTCCGATAAGCCCCAACGATTATTCAACTATTTCCGGCAGTTATTCGCCCAGGTGACCAATCCCCCCATCGATCCTATCCGCGAAGAAATGGTCATGAGTCTCTCCGGTTACATCGGGTCTTTTCAGGACAATCTGCTTCATGAGGGACCGGAACATAGCAAGATGGTACAGCTGACAACCCCCATTGTGAACAATACCTATTTCCAGGTCATTAAAAACTTGAGATACAAAGGTTTTAGCACAAGATCCATTCCGCTTCATTTTCGGGAAAGTCAGGGAAAGAAAGGTCTTGAACGGGCTGTGAAAAATGTATGCGAGCTTGCCGAGAAATCAGTAGATGATGGCAAAAACTATATTATCCTTTCAGACCGTGGGATCACCCCTGAACTGGCTCCCATCCCTTCCTTGCTGGCTGTTTCTGCCGTGCATCATCACCTGATCAACAAGCGCAAAAGGATGCAGATTGATATCATCATTGAAACCGCTGAAGCAAGGGAAGTTCATCATTTTGCCCTGCTTTTCGGCTATGGTGCCTCTGTGATCAATCCATATATGGCTTTTGCCGTAATTGAGAAACTGGTAAATGACAAAACAATCCAGGTTGATTATCAACGAGCTGAAGAGAATTACATTAAGGCAATTAATAAAGGATTGTTGAAGATCCTTTCCAAAATGGGGATTTCCACACTCCGCTCTTACCGGTCTGCACAGATATTTGAGGCAGTGGGACTCAGTTATGATATGGTTGAAAAATATTTCGAGGGAACCGTCAGCAGGATAGGAGGGATAGGGATGGAGGATCTGGCCCTGGAAGCATTGATACCACATAAAGGAGCATTTAATAAATCCTGTGAGGATTTTTACATTCAATCCACAGGCAATTACCATTATCGTATCAATGGTGAGCATCACGCATGGAATCCTGAAACCATCACACATTTGCAATGGGCAGTAAAAACGAATGACTATGAGAGGTTTAAGGTTTTCTCCAGCCTGGTCAATGAGCAGAATCAAAAACCCGCCTTTTTGAGGGGATTCTTTCGTCTTAAAAAGAATCCGATTGACATTGATAAAGTTGAACCGGTTGAAGCAATCTTCAAGAGGTTTGTTACAGGAGCCATGTCTTATGGATCCATTTCCAGGGAGGCCCATGAAGCCCTGGCTGTTGCCATGAACCGGATTGGTGGAAGGAGCAACACTGGAGAAGGAGGAGAGGACCCCGAACGGTTCAAACCACGTCCAGACGGCAGCATTGCACGTAGTTCCATCAAGCAGATTGCATCCGGACGCTTTGGTGTCACCAATTATTACCTGACCAATGCAGATGAGATCCAGATCAAGATCGCACAGGGGGCCAAGCCGGGAGAAGGGGGACAGCTGCCCGGTCGCAAAGTGGATAAGATCATTGCCAAGACGCGGTATGCCATGCCTGGTATTACATTGATCTCCCCACCTCCTCACCATGATATCTATTCTATCGAGGACCTGGCCCAGTTGATTTTTGACCTGAAAAATGTCAATCCAAGGGCCAAAGTGAGCGTTAAACTGGTCTCTGCTTCAGGGGTTGGGACCATCGCTGCCGGTGTCGCAAAGGCCGGTGCTGATATCATTACCATCAGCGGATCAGAAGGGGGTACAGGTGCCAGTCCATCAAGTTCCATTAAACATGCCGGACTGCCTCTTGAGATTGGCCTGTCTGAAACCCAGCAAACCCTGATCATGAATAACCTGCGGCGAAACGTGATCTTACAAACTGACGGCCAGATGAAAACCGGCCTGGATATCATCCAGACTGCTATGCTGGGAGCCGAGGAATATGGATTCGCGACCGCTGCCTTGATCTCACTGGGATGCATTATGATGAGGAAATGTCATCTGAATACCTGCCCGGTAGGGATTGCCACCCAGAATGAAGAACTCAGGAAACGATATACGGGAAAGGCCGATTACCTTGTGAACTATTTCACCTTCCTGGCACAGGAGGTCAGGGAATTGCTTGCCGAAGTAGGATTAACAAAAATGGACGATGTGATCGGGCGGGCTGACCTTTTGGAAATTAAGATGCCTGAAGACCACTGGAAGGCTTCCAAAGTTGATATAAAACCACTCATTCATGTCCCGAAGGAGGCTGAATCTTTTGAAAGGAGATTTGTTGCCACCAAGCGGGATTTGCCAGGCAAAGTACTGGATCTTAAGCTGATAGATAAATCGCTGCCTGCATTGGAGCATAAAAAGAAGGTTAAACTCGGGATGGGCATAAAGAATACGGATCGCGCTGTTGGTGCCATGTTGTCCGGCAAGATCTCCTCATTGCATGGTTTAAAAGGTCTCCAGGAGGATACCATCCACGTTGACTTCAAAGGGTCAGCAGGACAAAGTTTTGGCGCTTTTCTTGCACCCGGGATTACCTTTAGATTGGAGGGCGATTCGAATGATTATCTCGGGAAAGGATTATCAGGCGGAAAGATCATTGTTGTCGTTCCTGAAGGTTCAAAGTTTGCTCCAGAAGAGAATGTCATCATCGGAAATACCGTTTTGTACGGGGCCACCAGCGGACAGGTTTTTATAAACGGTATTGCCGGGGAAAGATTCTGTGTTCGCAATTCAGGGGTAGTGGCAGTTGTGGAAGGGACAGGGGATCATTGCTGTGAATATATGACCGGGGGCCGGTGCATTGTCCTTGGCAAGACAGGACGAAATTTTGCAGCCGGCATGAGCGGTGGGATCGCCTATGTACTCGATGAGGAGGGTAGTTTTGATTATTATTGCAACATGGGTATGGTCGAGATCTCCCTTGTTGAGGAACTACATGATATCCGAGATTTGAAGGAAATGATCACAAAACACCTGAAATATACCGGCAGCCGGAAGGCAGGGAAAATCCTGGATGACTGGGAGAAGTACCTTCCGCAATTTATCAAGATCATACCTTACGAGTATAAGCGTGTACTCGAGGAAGAGAAGCTGGAAGCACTACGCAAAAAGATAGCGGCGGTGGAAACAGATGTTGAGAACCAGGGAAACGGATATTTCTAGTGAAAATAAACGAAAATTCGCCAGATGGCAGACCCAAAGGGATTTTTGAATATAGCAAGAAAAGAGGCTGGAAACAGGCCTTTGCAGGACCGCATACATGATTTTGGAGAGGTTGAACAAACCCTGAATTCTGTTGACAGGAAATTGCAGGCTGCCCGTTGCATGGATTGTGGCATACCATTTTGTCATTGGGCCTGTCCGGTTATAAATGTCATTCCTGAGTTTCAGGATGAATTGCATAAGGGGGATTGGAAGAAGGCCAGCGACATACTCCACTCTACCAATAATTTCCCGGAGTTTACCGGAAGGATATGTCCTGCTCCATGTGAAGCAGCTTGTGTACTTACCATTGATAAGTCACCGGTCACCATCCGGGAGAATGAGGCTGCCATTGCAGAAATGGGCTTTCGTGAGGGTTATATAGTACCCCGGCCTCCGATAAAAAGAACCGGGAAAAATGTGGCTGTGATCGGGTCTGGCCCGGCCGGACTTGCATGTGCTGACCAGCTTAATAAAGAGGGTCACCTGGTAACGGTTTATGAAAAAGAGGATGCTGTCGGTGGACTCTTACGCTATGGGATCCCTGACTTTAAACTGAATAAAGAAGTTGTGGACAGGCGTATTCAGTTACTGATCGAAGAAGGGATTGATTTTCAGACAGGTATGGAAGTAGGTGTCAACCTTGACATCAAGGAGCTTGTAGTACATTATGATGCAGTCTGTATCGCGATAGGTGCGGAAGATCCGCGTGAACTGCCCATAAAGGGACGGGAACTTGAAGGGATACATTTCGCTATGGACTTCCTCAGACAGCAGAACAAGATCAACAAGGGCCAGGATATTCCTTATGATTACCTGATCAATGCCAAAGACAAAAATGTAGTTGTGCTGGGTGGAGGTGATACCGGATCAGATTGTGTTGGGACTTCAGTGAGACAGGGAGCAAAATCCATTACCCAGATAGAGATCTTGCCCAAACCTCGCGAGGTGGATGGAAAAGAGAATCCCGAATGGCCTTACATGGGGAAGGTGCTGAAAACCACAACCTCACATGAAGAGGGCTGCGAGAGACGCTGGAGCCTTTCAACACGAAGATTCATCGGCGAGATGAGGGCAATAACCGGACTCGAATTGGTGGAGGTTGAATGGGTCAGGGATGAATCAGGCAGGATGAGCATGAAAGAGATCCCGGGTACTGAAGAATTCATTGAGGCAGAATTGGTACTCTTGTCTCTTGGTTTTTTAAACCCCGTACAGGAGGGGATCATTGAGAAGCTTGAACTGAAAGTCAGCAACCGCAAAAACATCGTCACGGACAGCAAGTTCCAGACAAGCCATCCGAAAGTATTCGCTGCCGGTGATGCCAGGAATGGAGCCAGCCTTGTGGTTACAGCCATTTACTCGGGACGGCAGGCTGCTGAGAGCATCCATGAGTTTCTCTCCCAGCATGACAAATGAAATTTACTGACTGGATTATTTAAAAAACCCCTGAACCTATTGCAATTAATAATATAATTACTACTTTAGGAACCAAATTGTAAGTAAATGAGTTGTTTTACAAATACTTCAACATGGATTTGGCGGTGGCGCTGGCAAAGCTTCCGGACTGTGTTGTAGGCAATATGTAAAACAAAAAAATATGGGGCATGTTGGTTACAACGTGCCCTTTTTATATCCGCAAACCATTAAACTGAAAAGTCATGAGTAAAAGCACCAAAGTTTTTTTATCAGAGAAGGAGATGCCGAAACAATGGTATAACCTGGCGGCAGATCTGCCAACACCTTTGCAGCCACCACTTGGACCGGACGGGAATCCTATAGGACCCGAGATGCTGGCACCTGTATTCCCGATGAACCTGATCGAACAGGAGGTAAGCCAGGAAAGGTGGATAGATATCCCGGAAGGGGTACTGGAATTGTTATATCGCTGGCGGCCGACCCCGCTTCACAGGGCCTTCGCATTGGAAAAAGCATTGGGGACCCCCGCAAAGATCTACTACAAAAATGAAAGCGTATCCCCTGCAGGAAGTCATAAACCCAATACCGCTGTAGCACAGGCCTGGTATAACAAGGAGTTCGGGATCAAGCGGCTGACCACAGAAACAGGTGCAGGTCAGTGGGGTTCTGCGCTGGCTTTTGCCTGTTCAATACTCGGACTCGAATGCAAGGTTTTCATGGTCCGGGTAAGTTTTGACCAGAAGCCCTTCCGGAAAATGCTGATGGGAGCCTATGGTGCCGATTGTGTAGCCAGTCCATCTACAGAAACCAGGGCGGGACAGGCCATTCTGGACAAGCTGCCGGATACTCCAGGCAGCCTGGGAATTGCCATTTCAGAGGCCATCGAAGCGGCCGTTACGGATGAATCCGGGGAAACCCGTTACAGTCTTGGTTCCGTGCTGAACCATGTCATGCTTCACCAGACCATCATTGGCCAGGAAGTTAAGAAGCAGCTTAAGATATTTGGTGAAAAGACACCGGATGTAGTGATCGGTTGTGCCGGAGGCGGAAGTAATTTCGCCGGCATCTCCTTCCCCTTTGTGGCAGATAAGATAAACGGGGCAGATATTGATATCATTCCCGTAGAACCTGCTTCCTGTCCTACCCTGACGCGGGCTCCCTTCCTGTATGACCATGGTGATGTGGCCAAGATGACACCGCTGCTGCCAATGTATTCTCTCGGCCATGAATTCATACCTCCTCCCATTCATGCAGGTGGGCTACGCTACCATGGAATGTCACCACTGGTTTGTGCTGCAACATTGGAAGGATTGTTGAATCCAAGGGCCATACACCAGCTTGAATGCTATGAGTCAGCCATATTGTTTGCCAAGACTGAAGGTATTGTAGTGGCACCAGAAACCAGCCACGCAGTGGCAGCTACCATCCAGGAAGCCAATAAAGCCAAGGAGGAAGGAAAAGAGAAAGTCATCCTTTTCAACCTCAGCGGTCATGGAATGATGGACATGGTTGGATATGATAAATTCCGGAAAGGGGAATTAACCGACTATGCACTGCCGGAGGAAGATATCCGGAAGTATACAGAACCGCTGGCTGATCTGCCGAAGCCCAGCACTGCCAAGACCGGGAAGTGGTAGGGTGATTTAAAGCGAAATACCAAATACAAAATGTACCTTCTCCGCCTGGGGATTGGTAATAAATGATGCGGAGACGGGAAGACTGAATTTTTCTGTGATCTTGATGTTTTTGCTGACAGAGATGCCAAGGTTTACTATATTGAATTTGCCATCTGTAGTATAGAAACCCTTACCCGCACCAAGGAAAATGTCGAGTATCGAAAAGCTGTATACCAGCTCAAAGTAAGTTGAGTTCTGGGAATCATAGCCGAATATTTCATCTGGGAAAAAATAATCGGTAATCCCTATGGTAACAACATTACTGAAGGTATAGGTTGCATACAGGTCCAGTTCCTGCACGCCGGGGAGGTTTGTCGTATAGGCTCCCCAGAGTCCAAGGGCAAAACCGCCAAGACCCAGCTCCATAGAGGGCTGTATACTCGGTGAAGAACCATAATCCGTCCCCCTCCAAACATAGCGGCTCATAAGGTCTGCTCCAATACTTATTGGGGAACTTTTCTCTTCTTCCTGTGCTTTGACCTGCATTGTGGTGGCCAGTAGCATTGTAATCGCAAACAGGAATGCCAAAAAAGATGTAATTCTTTTCATAACGCACATGATTAAGGTAAGTAAATAACATGTTCGTCATAAAACTATATAAATATTTTTGATACCCCCTTATGAATCGATTAATAAAATAATAAAAGATATATAATTTAATACTGAGCAACAAAAATGAGGGGGTATGTGCAAAATAATATTAGTACATCGAGATTCCGTTCTTAGCTGCAACGGAGCGGATGTAATCTGCAGCCAGCTTATATTCATCCGCGGTCTTCAGATGTTCTATCATCAAGGGTACATTATCAAGTTTGCTGAGTTCAGTCAAAAAGGCGGTATAATCCATGCTTCCGAGTCCCGCCCTGGTTTCGTCCAGATGTGGTGTGTATATATCCTCCCGGATGGTCATATCCTTGGCATGGCAGCTTTTGATATGGGGTCCCAGTTTCCTGAAACAATCCCTGATCATTGCACCGTTGTTGAAGAATATTTCGGGACTCGTGATCATGTTCATAGGATCGAGGTGAACCGCAAATCTATCCCGGTCGATGGCCTCCAGCAGTTTAAGGTATGAATCCACGGAGTATGGAAATGACCAGGGCATGGCTTCCAGTGCGAAGTAGGTTTGCCGTGGTTTTACCTCGTCAATAATTTTACGTGTAGATTCCACGACGAGGTCAAAGGTTTCCCTGGTCAGGTTATCTTTATGTGGTCCCGCCCAATGTTCTTTGTTTCTGGAACCGCTAACATTTACGCAACAATTCGCGCCCAGCTGGTCAGCCAGCTGCAATGACCTTACACATTTTTCGAAAGCTTCTTTTCGCTGGTTTTCATCCTGACTGATGGGGTTGCTCCAGGCGCCGACTTCGGCAATAATTTTCCCGGCTTTTTTGGCAGCTTTTGCATATGCTTTGACGGTTGTTTCATCGTCATTAATGCTGACCGGTGCGTATGCAGCCCGGTAACCAAGTTTATTTAGGGCATTGATCCATCGCCCAGGATCTTCATATTTCTCGAATATCGGAGCTCCGAGGGGTATTTTTGCCTGATTGGTTTTCTTAGCATTTAGTCCGCCTACAGGAGATACAGCAATAAGTGCTGCAGCAGTGGCGGATATTCTCGTGAAATTCCGGCGGTTCATATTTTGTTGTTTTTCAGAATGTTACCGTGATTTTGTCCTGCTCTTTTGTTGCTACAGAGAATAATCCTGTCAGACTCTGCATGCTGCTTGTCCCAGGTTCCCCGATGTGTACCGTATAACTGCCATCAGCAAATACTCCCGGCTGGTGGCTGAAGTCCCTGATCCGGAGTGTATATATGGTTTCGCCTGTAATTTCATTCACCACCTGGATAACGGGTGGATGATCCAATCCGGTGATATGAATGGGAGGCAGCCAGCCACTTGCTTCCCTGGCATAGTTATCCTCTAAATCCAGGGTAACCGGCCATCCGGGGTATTGCCCTGCTTCGAGGGATTCCGGATCAGCATACCGTGGCCAGCATTCCAGGGTGATCAGTCTGGTTTTTTTGTTCAGTTTAACAATGCCATATCCGGGGGCCCGGTCATGCAGTACGGCCGGTTCTTCCCCGGAAATATATGGATTGGATACCGCATGGACCGTAACCCTGTTGCCAAATCCATCAAAATACCTCCCTGTATAAAGGGGCATTCCTTCCTTATGATCCTCACCGGGTGTTTGCGGGAACCATCTGCGGGGCCACAGATTCGCGATGGAGGGTACACAGAATGAATAGCCGGCATCTTCCCATGCATCGATTCCATGGTGGATAACACTGCCCAGGTGTTGATCTCCACCGATCATCAGGGCGAAGCCTTTTCGCAGTTCACGCAGGATACTGTTCCTGCCAGTCTGGGGCCATCCATTTGAATCCATATCTTTTGCCTTGCTGTAATCTTTTGGAATTACGCCCCATGGCAGTGGATTCAGTCTGGGAGTATTGGCATCCGTCAGAAAGGTATCCGGATAAGTTGAGAGATTTGCAAAAACAGACTGGCTGATAGCCACCTTCATATCAACTCCTCTCCAGTCTGCAGCCCAATCCTGGACAAATGATATCTGTCGTTCCCCCATTAATATTGCTTCGGGCGAATCCAGCCATTTTCCATTGATCCCTTTGACCTGGCTGAATCCATTCACAATTTTGTACCGGGGATGGATTTTGGTGGGAGCGGATTTGAATTTCCGGTCCTCCAGCACTGCCCAGCTGATCCTGCCATAGTTCATATTACAAAAATAAACACCTATACCCTGTGCAACGGGACCAGGATCATAGGGGTCTGGAAGATGGCTCGTCTGGGTTCGTTCCACCATGTTGACCAGTGCTGCCGATAGTTTATATCCTCCCTGGTCCTGTTGCCAGTTATTGTTACGACCATGATAGAAATCTGGATATTTCCCGTCGGCTGGCTTTGCAGGCGCTTGTACCCCACCTGCCCCCCAGATATTTCCATGGTATACATCATGATCGTCGGGAATGGTCACTGCAGGGATATTTCGTGTGAGTCCACCATGTGCCCAGAGGAAAAGATACCATTTATATAAATAATCCAGCTCGGTATTTCTTTCTGAGCTGAAATCCGGGGGCGTGGGTCTCCCTTCATATACATTGTCCCCCGTATAGACCAGCAGGTCCGGGTTATGTTTGGATACATATGCTGTAAGATCCTCATGCGGGAACCACATCCTGCCTGCAAAGTCAAAGTTTTCCCGGTTGATATTGCCATGGCTGTTGCTGTTTCCTGTAAAAGCAGCTACGACAATCTCATCCTTATCTACAGGGTCTTTGACTATCACGCCGTAATAATAATGAGGGATACGGGATTCTTTTTTATCATTGATATGATACAGGACGCGGTAATCGTGCGTGACCCCTGTATCCCATTCCGGTACCCTGAAAGTGGCGGTGTAACCTGGAACAATCACCTGGCTGCTGGATACCTCTTTCCATTTTCCGGTTTTTTTGTCCAGCACCTGCAAAATAGCGATCTGTTCATCTGATTCACTGATGGGGGCCAATTGTGCTGTGAGTTTCAGCTTCCTGTCACTGATTGTATATTGCGTGCCGATCACAGGACCCAGTCGCTGGTCCCCGTCATACCGCACCTTTGATCCATGAATATGCCAGTCGTTGAACCAGAATGTACCACCATTGCATATCAATGCCAGGTTTCCATCCAGTTTATGGATGTTTTGCAGGGTAATCTCCAGGCGGTTAATTTCGTAATCATTTTCCATATCCATGGCAGAAATGGTGCATTTGTACACATCATCCCGGGGTTCAAGTTTAAAAGAGAGACTTACAGTTCTTCGCATATCATGTACCCTTTTATCCACCGGTTCGAACTGCTGCAGCTGTGCACCTGTTTCATTATCGATCAGCAGGATATCCCCGCGAACATTCAGGGCCACGATAAGGCCGCCCTCATTTCCCGGAACGCCATGGATAAGGGCCCTCCTCCGGTAGTCCATATCCAGATTTCCTGCTCCAACCAGAAAGCCTGACCAGGTCTCTTCCACCTCAGCCCCGGCTTTTCTGATCAAGCCTGTTGTGACCTGCACATGGAGTGATCCCATTTGATCAGAAAGGTACCTGTCAAGCAAATGCAGGGTACGGCGGGGCTTCATACCGTTGATACATTCCACCCGGCCATCATTGATTTGCCAGTCCTGTAGACGGTTGGCCCAGAATTCCGGACCTGTCCAGTTCCGGTCCGGGAGGCTGTTCCAATAAGATTTAAAAGGTTTTGCCTCATCCGAACGCTTGCATGTGGTCGAAAGAAGAGCAAAACTGATGATCATAAAAGAGGGAAGTAAATATCTCATAATAAGCTGGATATGGTGTGTTGTTATGCTTAAAACTCAATGAGGGCCTTCATAACCCCGTCCCTGTAATCATTTACCAGGTCGAATGCCTCATTTGTCCGGGGGAATGAAAACCGGTGTGTGACCAGTTGATCAGTATCTACCTTCCCGTCTGCGATGAGGTCAAGAGCCTTTTGCAGCCTGTCATTTTGCCGCCGGACATTTTGGATGCACATTTCTTTCCTGCGTGTCTTATCCGTTGGGAATAGCCAATTATCGAACTCCGGAATGCCCACGATCATGATCTTGCCACCGGGTTTTAAAAGCTCCACCGCCTGGTCCATCGCTTCCTGCTTGCCGCAGCAATCAAAAATGCAGTCGAGTCCGAGGGGCTCTTCCTTACTGATAATATCTACAATATCCACCTTATCCGGGTTGCCGGTCCAGTTTGCACCAGCCTTTTCTGACTTTTCCAGCCGTTGATCAATTTTGTCGGTCACATAGATGTTTTTTACCCCCCGTTGGCGGGCGTACAGCAATACGCACATACCAATGGGACCACTGCCAAGTATGGCAATGTTTGAATCGGGTTTAATACCAGCCAGGTCGACTGCCCAGATACTGATAGAAAGCGGTTCCGCAAGACAGGCCCTTTCATTGGATAGATTATCCGGCAGTAGAAAACAACAATGGCCTGGGATGACTATTTTTTCGGAGAGGATCCCGACAGCCTGGCCCGGACTTCCCAGAAATACCATGTTCCGGCAGGTATGCGGCCTGCCGGCCTGGCACTGGTCACATTTACCGCAGGATTGAGCAGGCTCAATCACAATCCGGTCCCCGGGTTTTACATTCCTCACCCCGGTCCCAACCTGTTCAACGATCCCGGCACCTTCATGACCAACTACAAAGGGATAGTCCACCCAGTTATCCCCGATATGTCCTTCCTCATATAAATGCATGTCCGACCCGCATACACCTACATGCGTAACCTTTACAATAACATCTGTTTCATCCAGAATAAGGGGGTCGGGTTCCTGGATAGTACCCATTTTACCGATCCCGGTAAGCGCGATTGATTTCATAATTATGTGAGTTTAAAGAATTGTAAAAATAGAAAAATTTAAAATCCTTTATTTTTATCTTTACTACTTTATAAATCATAAAGTCATTATTCATTTTAAATATGCTGGAAGAAATAAAAGAATTGCTCAGAAGAGAATCTGAGGCCATCCTGAACATACCAGCCTCGGAAGCTTTTGCGGAAGCCGCTGACCTTATCCGGAAAAAGGTTCATGAAGATCATGGAAAACTGGTATGCGGTGGCATGGGGAAGGCCGGGCAAATTGCCGTCAATATTGCCACCACATTCAGTTCCACGGGTACACCCGCTGTATTCCTTCATCCAAGTGATGCCCAGCATGGAGACCTGGGAGTGATCCAGGAAAATGATATACTCCTGCTGATCAGCAATTCTGGCAAAACACGTGAGATTATTGAACTGGTTGGACTGGCAAAAGGGCTTTATCACGGTCTTCCACTCATTGTAATAACGGGTAACCCGGAGGCTGATCTGGCCAGGCAGGCAGATGTAATCCTCCATACCGGCCATCCTGAGGAGGTTTGTCCCCTGGGACTAACACCCACAACATCAACCACAACGATGACGGTTATTGGGGATATCCTGGTGGTCTTGATGATGAAAAAAATCGGATTCAAACCGGCTGACTATGCCAGGAGGCATCATGGCGGATACCTCGGTATAAAATCGAGAAATTCAGATTAACATGAGAATTCAAAAAGAAAACACAGCAGGATTGGTCATTGATATCCAGGAAAGGCTATACCCGCATATTCACGAACATGAAGCAATCGCCAGGAATACCGGGATCCTGCTAAAGGGAATGAAAGTGCTTGGTGTGCCGTTGTTGGTGACTCAGCAGTATACCCGTGGACTCGGACCCACTATCCCGGGATTGTTGGATTTGATCAAGGGATTTCCTGTCATTGAGAAAACGGCTTTCAGTTGTTGTGATGAACCTGAGTTTATAAGGGCCCTGGCCGAAACGCATAAGCAGTTCATTTTGATTGCCGGTATAGAGAGCCATGTATGTGTACTCCAGACTGTCATCGATCTGGTTGAAAGAGGATACCAGCCCGTCCTCGTGGAAGACTGCGTTTCATCACGAAAGGCAAATGATAAAAGCACATCTGTCCGCAGGATGCGAAAGGAGGGTGCTATCATAACCAGCTATGAATCCATCCTCTTTGAGCTATGCAGGTTTTCAGGTACTGATGAATTCAAATCCATTTCAAAACTTGTCAAATAAGCCGGAATGAGAAAGGTTTTTGGATTCGGGGAAACTGTCCTCGACATTATTTTCAAGGATGGTCAACCCAGGGCTGCCAAACCTGGAGGATCTATACTCAATGCCTTTGTTTCCCTTGGGAGATTGGGGTGGGAGCCATGTTTTGTAAGCGAATACGGACAGGATAATGTGGGCCGGCTCATTGACGAATACCTGGTTGAGAATGGGGTCAACACCAGGTATATCAACCGGTTCAATGATGGACAATCAGCTCTGGCCATGGCTTTCCTCGATGATGACAATAATGCGAATTATACCTTCTACAAGAATTTTCCGGATGAGCGCCTTCAGGAGTTGCCGGAAGATATTGCTGCAGATGATATTATTCTTTTCGGATCTATATATGCAAGTTCGAGGGAGGTCCGGAGATCTGTGGTAAGGTTCCTGGAAATGGGACTGGAGCGGGGAGCTGTCATTATTTATGATCCCAATTTCCGCAGGGCTCACCTGGCAGAACTAGAGGAGCTGAAACCACGGATCATTGAAAATATCAATTATGCTGACATTGTCCGAGGATCCGATGAAGATTTTCAGTTGATTTTTGGAGCAGACAGGCCGGAAAAAGTGCGTGAGATCATTGACGATGGCACAAAGTTGCTGCTCTATACACAGAATACAGACAATGTAAAGGTATTTCTGAACTCCCTGGAAGCCAGTATTCCTGCCGAAAAAATCGAACCGGTCAGTACCATCGGGGCCGGGGATAATTTCAATGCCGGGATCATTCACTGGTTGTTAAAAAAGGGTACGACCAGAGCGGGACTTCAACTACTGCAGGAAGAAGATCTGGGGGATATGGCGGGAACCGGAATAAAATTTGCGACAAATGTTTGCCTTGGATTTGATAATTATATCAGCCACGATTTTGCCCGTGATATCCTGACTGGATAGTAAGAGCAGGGCAAGGTATATCATTTTCTGGGGATCTGCCGGCAGACATCAATGATATTCCGGTCGGCCAGCCGGGGATCTTCTATGATTGTATAAAACTCCTCCAGGTATTCCAGCATTTCTGGCCGCGATTTTTTATCAAGCAATTCAAAATCTTCTACCAGTGAAAACATGGCCTGTTTATTTTCCATGAACAACTTAAATAATCTTTGATAATGATCATTTGAGGGGAGGCAGTATCCCCTGTAGACCCTTGTCCGGACCGTTTCAATCCCCAGGTTCTCATCGGGTACGGCATAGACTGTATTGACCATGCCGCTGTAATCCAAATCGTATGGGATGGCCAGGATGCTTGAATTTGGGACTGATGGCTTTACCAGCTTGAAATTATGCGGAACCGGGATAGCCCAGTCAGTGTTCCCGACCATATACTGGAATACAGCCATTAGGCTTGTGAGGTAACGGTCTGTATCCCAGGTGTTTATTCCGGTTCTGTCAATCCTTACTCCCTGGAGACGCTCTGCCAGGTGGTTATGGCTTTCAATGATAAATCCATATTTGGTCAGGGGTTTCATTTTATCTTCAGAATCAATATAGTCTATCTGTAGAAGTTTTACCCTGAAACTGCTGTCGGTCAAAAGATTGTACATCCTGTAGACGAGGAACTCCTTCAGGAGATATTGTTCATACAGAGCAGAGTTCTTGCAATGTGTAACCAGTTTCAGGGAGTTGATATCATTCAGGGTATCAGTATCAAATTCTGTTTCCTTGAAATTCAGTTTAATGGGGGGGAAGAAGCAGATGCTCCTCCGGGTTATACCCCTGGCCCGGACCCTGATCTCCTTTTCCACTATATTGGAATCCAGATTGTATATGGTTAACTGTGCTTTCTGGTATTCTCCCTTGTGCTTGGTCCTGACAAATTTTTTCATATCAAATTTCAGTGAGATTTTAATGATCTCGTCCGTCTGTAAGGGATCAGTATCGGTAAAGAGCGTAAAATCAATCAGGTAGGTGGAATCATGGCCGGTAGTTGAATCCGGTTGGGCCCGGACTATGTCAGGTGTTATGGCCAGTAACAGGATTAGAATCCCTGCATATGGATAAAAGTTTTTCATTTAATGCTATGTTTCCCTGGAGATAAATTTATGGATGATTGCCTTCCCCAGGGTAATGAACTCATTCATTTTTTCTTTCCGGGGATTCCCGTCAATATCGAGGTAACCCAGTTCTCCCCTGGACCGCAAATACTGGTGGGCTGCAATGATACTGGCTCCCTCATGGGAGACAGCCGCTAATTTCTCATCAAGGAATTTCCCGTCCCGGGTGGTTACACGCAAAGGTTTGTTATCAGGCGTGCTGTGGGCCGTTCCAAAGGTGATAACGAATCCGTTTTTATGGAAAAAATCCACATAGTCCCTCAGTATCTCAACATCATTCCGATAAGGTATGAACTCGATACAATGGATCCTGTGAGCAATGAGTTCATTGTGAAGGATCTGCTTATTTGCCTCGTACTCCGTGCAACGGCCGGCCTCATAATCCAAAAGGACACTGTAACAGGGGATGCCCCCGGCATTTATGATAATTTGTAATACCTCCGGTACCGGGAGAAAGGCGCTGCTGTCCTCAAGCACGTAAGCCCTGCCACCAGATTTTAGGAATTTGGCCCGGATCTCATTTTCCACTGCTGCCAGATCATTTAGATCAGCATTAAAACCCATCTCCCCGCAGAGGCGGTCCAGGAAATCTTTTCTCTCAGGTGATTTCGGGCACCTGGCATAGACCAGGGCACGTATGGCCCTTGACACATGCCTCTCAGAGACAAAGTCTTTGGCAAACAGCCGTTTGATCTCTGAATATTTCAATGCCAGGTGCAGGTCAATTTCCTGTATGACCCGGTTGGCATTTTCGATGATTTCCTTGGTGTGGATCTGGTTCTCGTACCGGATATTGTGCAGCATACATTCCATGGCGGGATCCAGCTCAAACGGAAAATCGAGTCCTTTGCCTGAAATATATGCACGCCCGGGATTGTTGGGATCATTGATCCTGAAATTTTTGTACTGTTCCTTCTTCAGCAATCCCACTATCTCAATATTGAACATGGGGAAGATCTTGTTATCATGTGCCAGCTCGTAGAAGTCATTGTAGCCATCCGCCATGAAAAAGTCATTTATGCCGAGCACCCTGACATTTTCTTCCAGTGCCTGGTCAAAGATCTGAGACATGCTGAAAAAAGAACTGAAAGAGTATGGGGTATGAATATGGCCATTTACCTGGGGAATCTCCGGTTCAGGCATGCTTTCGAACTCAAAGATCAATTCATCTTTGCCCGGGAAATCTTTAAGCAGGTAGCTGGTCATGGGACTGTAAATTTAAGACAGGTCCATCAGTATTTCAAGCTTATCGAGGTGTTTATTTATGATATCCATTTCTCCCCGGCTTAATTTAAACTCCATGGCCGCTGCATTTTCCTTGAGTTGTTCTTCATTCCGGATCCCGGCCAGTACGGTACTAACGCCTGGCATCTGGAGTGTCCAGCGTAGAACCAGCTGTGCCAGGTTGACTCCTTTGCCATCCGCGACAGGTTTGATCCTGTCAAGAAAATCATTGATTCTTGATACATTTTCTGGTTTGTAATATGGCGTATCCGGACGTGAATCACCCGGATTGAATTGGTGTCCGGGTTTGATCTTGCCGGAGAGGATGCCTCTTTGCATGGGACTGTAAACCACGATGCCTATTTGGTTTGCTATGCAGTAGGGAACTATTTCATCCTCTATCTCGCGCAGGACCATGCTGTAAGCTACCTGGTTGGAAGCCTGGGGGACTACAGTCTGTGCTCTGGACATGTCTTCCGTAGAATAATTGGATCCCCCGGCCACCCTGACCTTGCCCTGCTTTATCAATTGTTCAAGAGCCTCCATACTCTCTTCCACAGGTGTGGTCTTATCTGGCTTGTGTTGCTGGTAGAGATCAATATAATCGGTGTTCAGTCTCCGGAGGCTGTCTTCACATTCCTTTATAATGCTTTGCCTACCGGCGTAACTATGGATATTAGCCGGCGTACCGTCTTCACGTTTTGTGGCGAAAAAGAATTCCCCGCGGGTATCATCCCACTTGAGTCCGTATTTGGTCATGATCTGCACCTTGTCCCGTTTCCCCTGTATGGCTTTCCCTATAATCTCCTCGCTCAGTCCGAATCCATAAACGGCCGCCGTATCAATGGAGGTAACACCTCTATCAATGGCAGCATCCAGCGCTCTTAATGCCGCCGCCTCATCGGTTCCACCCCACAGCCATCCTCCGATGGCCCAGGCACCGAAGCAGATCTCCGAAACTTCCAGGTCTGAATTCCCAAGTTTGATATAAGACATATTATCTATTTATAGGTACTGATAATAAATTTTGTTCTCATAATGGTGAAAGATTTGTTTGTTGTGATTTCAAATATATAAAATGTGGCTCAGAGCATCATTGAAAGATATCAATTAAAAGTAAATACAGGGGATTCGGTCCGCGCGCCCTCCATGAGACGCAGCAGTTCTTCGGTGATCGCCTGATTTTCTTCGGCAATATTCTTGGTTTCAGCCGGGTCTTCAGCAATATTGTAGAGCTCAGTTGTGGTTTTATCAGGGGAAAAAACATCATACCTTACCAGTTTCCAGTCTCCTTTCCTGATGGCCTGCCGGCCATTCTTCTCGTGAAATTCCCAGTAAAGGTACTCATGTTCCTGCTGTCCTTCCTTTCCAAGCAATGTCGGGAGGAATGAGATCCCGTCCACGCTGTCATGTATTTCCTGACCGGTCAGTTCAGCCAGGGTAGGATAAACATCCCAGAAGGCTGAAAGATGATTTGTCTGGGAATTTGCCGCTATCTTACCGGGCCACCAGGCAATGGCAGGGACCCGGATACCGCCTTCATAAAGATCTCTTTTGTAGCCTGTGTAAATGCCATTGCTGTTGAAATAATCAGGATCGGCGCCTCCCTCTAAATGGGGACCGTTATCCGAGGTGAAGATCACCAGGGTATTTTCCGATAGTCCAAGCTCAGCGATCTTATCAATGACTTCCCCGACCTGATCGTCCAGCAGGGTTATCATGGCGGCGAAGGCAGCATGCGATTCAGGCTGGGATCCGTATGGACCGTCCCTGAATTTTGGCCCTTCATCATATCCCTGGTATTCTTTTTCCGGCAGGAATTTACCACGGAACATTTTCATATACTCCTCAGGAGCAAAGAGTTCTGCATGGGGTATGACATTCGGGTAAAAAAGGAAAAAAGGTTTTTCCTTGTTTGTTTCTATGAATTCAATAGCTTTCTCATGGATCAGGTTGGGTGCATAAATACCCTCCTGGGTTCCTTCATTCTCATGCAGAATGACCTTCTGAAGGTTGTCCCATAAATGCCTGGGATAATAATTATGAGCCTTTCCCTGGCAATTATAGCCAAAGAACACATCGAATCCCTGGAATACGGGATCGCCTTCGGTTCCCGGTCCCCCGAGTCCCCATTTACCGAATCCGCCGGTAACATATCCTTTCTGCTTTAATAATTCAGCAAGGGTAAAGGTTTCATCCTCAATGGGCCATTGTCCCTCGGGACTTACGCTCTTGTTTCCCCGGATGGGTGTATGTCCCGTATGCTGGCCGGTCATCAGTGCGGACCGGGACGGGGCGCAGACTGTAGATCCAGAGTAATGCTGGGTGAACAGCATGCCCTCGGCGGCAAGCCTGTCGATATTGGGCGTTCTGAATTTCTCCTGTCCCATGCAGCTCAGGTCACCATAGCCCAGGTCGTCTGCGATAAAATAGATGATGTTGGGAAGGGTGTCCTTCGTGCCTCTTTGCTGGCACCCGAACAGACTGGTAAGCATGAAAATGGATAATAAGGCTGTTCTCATCTTTTTTGTGGTGAAAATACCTAAATTTGATCAGTAATCAAATCTTAATCAGGGATATGAATTCAATCAAACCAGTAATCATTTTTTTAATCGCCGGCATGGGAATTTCCATGGTTTCCGGCTGCACTCCGTCCCGGGAAGCAGAAGCAAGCCCAAATATCATATACATCCTGGCCGATGACCTGGGGTATGCCGAACTCGGTTGTTATGGACAGGAAAAAATTGAAACGCCGAACCTGGATAAACTTGCAGCAAATGGAATGCGTTTTACCCAGCATTATGCCGGAGCGCCTGTGTGTGCTCCTTCGCGTTGTGTGTTACTAACGGGACTGCATACAGGGCATGCACAGATCAGGGGCAATGATGAGTGGAGTTCCCGCGGTGATGTGTGGGATTTTGAAGCCATGGCAAAAGACCCGAACCTGGAAGGGCAACGTCCCCTGAAGGCTGGATCCACCACCATCGGTACGCTTTTGCAGGGAGCGGGATACAAGACCGGCATCGTGGGAAAATGGGGACTGGGAGGGCCTTTGACTGTTGGAATTCCAAACAAACAGGGTTTTGATTTCTTTTATGGCTATAATTGCCAGCGGCAGGCACATACCTTTTTCCCGGTTCACCTATGGAGGGATACAACGAAAGTGAAGCTGAATAATAAAATGGTGCCACCGCGGACCCAATTGCCTGAAGGTGCTGACCCGTATGACCCCGACGCATATGCTGACTTCTGGTTGACCGATTATGCTTCAGAATTGATGCAAAATGAAGTAATTAATTTTATCAGGGAGAACAGGGACGGCCCGTTTTTCATGTATTACGCTAACCCCATCCCTCATAATCCTTTGCAGGCACCTCAACGCTGGGTGGATTATTATGTGGAAAAATTTGGTGATGAAGAGCCATATGGCGGGGAAAGGGGCTATTTCCCACACCGGTATCCGCATGCTGCCTATGCTGCCATGGTATCATATCTTGATGAACAGGTTGGAGAGATAGTTAATACTTTAAAGGAATCAGGACTGTTTGAAAATACAATCATCATTTTCAGCAGCGATAACGGGCCAACCTGGAGTGGCGGTGCAGATTCTCCATGGTTCGAAAGTGCCAAACCGTTTAAAAATGACCGCGGATGGGGTAAGGGGAATGTCACCGAGGCTGGCATACGGGTACCTATGATAGCGCACTGGCCTGGAAAAATACAAGCCGGTTCGGAAACTGATCATATTTCCGCTTTTTATGATGTCCTGCCAACCTTATGCGATGTGGCTGGCACTGAAATTCCGGGAAATATCGACGGGATCAGTTTCCTACCCACGCTGATGGGTGAAAAATCACAGGAGGAACATGCGTTTCTGTACTGGGAATTTCCCGCATCAGGCGGGCAGCAGGCAGTGCGTATGGGAAAGTGGAAAGGAATCCGGAAAAACATTTTTAAGGACAGCCTCGGGGTTCAACTCTATAATCTGGAAGAAGACATACAGGAAATGAAGGATGTTTCAAAACTGAATCCTGAAATTGTCCGGAAAGTTGAGGATATTTTCAGACAGGAACATACCACAGCAGAAATCGAACGGTTTAAAATCAAGCAACTGGGGGATTGATTAAACGGGTATTTCCTGTTACATATCATCCTGCAGGTACCTGATCCCGCATTCTTTCCTCACTGCATCAAGGGTTCCCATCAGATCAAGACTGAAATCGAGGGGGAGGGAAGGACTCTCTGTCAGTCCACGGTCAAGGCATTGCATGACTTCTGCAGCTTCATGATGGTAGCCGTTGCCATGCTCCCGGAATTTGATCCGTTTGGGTTTCCTGCCATTACGGTGGATGGTTATGGGTCCCGGGGTAAGCCACCAGGATTCCATGCGTATCCAGCCATGCTCAAACAACAGGTTGGCTTCAATGGGTGCATCGGACAACAGCGTGCAACTGAGCGATGAAACAACCTCATTGCCATGTTCGAAGATCATGTTGCAACTGTGGTCAACGCCTGTAGGAGCAAACCGGGCAGTGGCCTTTATCTTTTCAGGCGGACCAGCCATCAGTTGGGATATAAAGACAGGGTAAATACCAATATCGAGTAATGCACCTCCTCCTTTGGCAGGATCAAACAACCTGTGTTCCGGATCAAATTCAAACCTGAAACCAAAATCTGCATCGACACTGGTCAACTGGCCAAGTTCCCCGCTTTTTCTGACCTCCAGAACCTTCCTGGTAGATGGTAAGAACCTGGACCAGATGGCTTCCATCAGGAATACCTTGTTTTCCCTGGCTATCGGGACCAGTATGTCCAGTTCCTGTCGATTCATCGTGATGGGTTTTTCACAGATTACGGCCTTGCCAGCCTCCAGGCAGGAGAGTGTATTCTGGAAATGGAATGGGTGATGCGTGGCCACATAGACGATGTCAAGGTCAGGATCAGCGGCAATGGCATCCCAGGAATCGTACCATTCGGGGATCTTGTATTTTTTTGCGAAAGCGGATGCCCGGTCGGCTGAGCGGGAAGAGACAGCTTTCAGTCTGGCCTGCGGGAGGAGTTTCAGGTCCTCCGCAAACTTGCCGGCGATATTCCCGGCCCCAATGATTCCCCAGTTGTATTTAGTCATGACCGATTAAGTATTTCATTGATCTTATTCAGTTCATCAGTGTCGAATTCAGTATTTTGCAGGGCCAACAGGTTATCTGACAGTTGCTTTACTGAACTGACCCCTACCAGTACGGATGTCACCCTGGGATCTTTCAGGACCCAGGCAAGGGCCATCTGGGCAAGGCTCTGGTTGCGCCCGGTCGCCAGGCTATGCAGGCTTCCGATTTTTTTCAGGAGATCAGGGGTGATGGCCTGCTTCTGTAAAAACCCATGGCTTTTGGCAGCCCTCGAATCCTTCGGGATGCTATGCTGGTACTTAGATGTAAGCAATCCCTGGGCGAGTGGCGAAAATGCGATACAACCAATACCTTTATTTTCAAGGGTGTCAAGGAGAGCTTCTTCCGGTTCCCGCACCAGCATGGAATATTTGGGTTGATGGATCAGGCATGGGGTTCCAAATTCATTCAGGATCTTGGCAGCAGCTTTAGTCTGGCTGGCTGTATAATTGGATATTCCAGCGTAGAGGGATTTGCCGGTGCGGACCGCCTGAACCAGGGCCATCATTGTTTCCTCCAGGGGAGTATCCGGATCCGGGCGGTGATGGTAAAAAATATCCACATAATCCAGTCCCATTCGTTTCAGGCTCTGGTCCAGGCTGCCCAGTAAGTATTTCCTGCTTCCGAAATCACCGTATGGCCCGGGCCACATTAAATAGCCTGCCTTGGTGGAAATGATCATTTCATCCCGGTAACTTTGAAAATCCTGTTTCAGAATCCTGCCGAAATTTTCCTCGGCAGAGCCTGGCGGCGGACCGTAATTATTAGCCAGGTCAAAATGTGTGATCCCTGCATCAAAAGCGGCATGCATAATGGATCGGTTGGTTTCCGGCTTGTCTACATGACCAAAATTATGCCATAACCCGAGTGAAATGGCAGGTAACATGAGGCCACTCTTTCCACAACGGTTGAATTGCATTGATGAGTATCTCCTTGAGGCCGGAATATATTTCATCCTATAAATATTGTAAAAAACTTTAACAAGTTAACAATACGGGATTGGCCTATTATCCGTTTTCTTTTATAATTTTGTGGTTTCTATGCACCGGGGAACGCTCAGAACCAGCGAGAAACCGGATGTGTTTTAGAGTAACCCTAATCCATTGCGATCATGTCAATTCGAAGAATTTTTTTCATATCTCTAATACCGGTTGTAATCGTTGCCACGGGCTATATCGCCTTCAAAAAACTGGCACTTTTTGCGCCTCCATCCATTAACCTGTCTCAATACCGGACTGCCGAGGTGGATATTGGAACCGTGTTCAGGACTGTTGAAGCTGAAGGCATTGTTGAACCCCAGTCCGAAGTACTGTTATTAAGCCCTGCCTCAAGCATAATCAAGCAGATTGCCAAGGTGCCAGGGAGTCATGTTGATGCCTATCAGACCATCCTGCGCCTGGACCCAAAGCCAATCCAGGATGAAATTGCCAGTATCGAGGATCAGCTCGAGGTAAAAAGGAACAACCTCCATAGAAACCGTCTGAACGCAAGAAGTACTCGGCTGGACCTGGATTATAACGTAGAGATGAAGAAACTGAGGATAACCTCCCTGAAATCAGAGGTGGCCGACCAGGAAGAGCTGCTTGAGGTGGGCGGGATCTCTCCTGCCAGATTTGATAAGACCAAACAGGAACTTATACTGGCAGAAAAGGAACTCGAAATGGTTCTGTCAAAAAACTCGATCAGGCTAAAACAGCTGGAAGCCGAGGAGCAGGGATTGAAATTACAGATAGAGATACAGGAAAAAGAGCTGGAAACAAAAAAAGAAAATCTCAGCAAGACAACCGTACGTGCCCCTTCGGCGGGGATTGTCATGTCCATCAACGGGAAGGAGGGAGAGAAGGTAAACAGGGACCAGTTGCTGATCAGGTTATCAGACCTGTCATCATTCAAGATCAACGGTACAGTGGCTGATGAGTATGCTGCCATTATGAAGACCGGTAATACGGTTTTTGCTGTTATTGACCGGGAAAAACTCGTCGGGCAGATCGGGAATATAAGTCCCGAGGTACAGGGAAGCAAAATAAGCTTTGATGTGTACCTGGAAAATAGCAATCATCCAAAGTTATTGGCTAATATGCAGGTGCCACTGCTGATCGTCAGGAGAATGAAAGAAGGGGTGCCAAGGATTCAGAACGGGGATGGACTGGGCAAGGGGAGGAGGTCTGAAGTCTACGTGATTGAGGGCACAAAGGCTGTACGAAAGGTGGTTAATTTTGGCATGAGGGGACTGGATCACAGTGAGATATCTTCCGGCTTACAGGTCGGGGACAAGGTTATTATCTCAGACGTCGCTGCATTCCGGGGCCGCCCGGAAATAGAAATTATAAATCAATAAGCAAATCAAGATGGGAAAGCGAATTACTTCCATTCTCTTACTGGGAATGGGATTGCAATTGATATGCAATCAGGATTTATCGGCACAGAAAATGGATATTAAGCTCAACCTGAGCCTGAAAGATGTAGTGAACCTGGCCATAGCCCAGTCCACCTCCATGAAATACGTGCAAAACAGGAATGTCAATTACTACTGGAGATACCAGAATTTCAGGACCGGGTTCAGGCCACAATTGATTCTGAACGGTGACCTGCCGAATTATAACCATACTACCGAGCCTATCACGCAGCCTGACGGGAGTGTTGAATTCAGGCAGGTCTCAAATATCCAGATGTTCGCCAATGTGGCACTCAGCCAGTCCATTCCGCTGACCGGGACCTATATCTACGCTGCTTCATCAGTTTACCGCATAGAGGATTTTTCCAACAATAATATTGAGTTTTCAGGCACACCCATTTCCATAGGGTTTGTACAGCCGGTATTTGCCTATAATCATATGAAATGGTCGAAACGAACTGAACCATTGCTCTATGAGGAATCGATGAAGCAATTTATGGAGTCCATTGAAGAAATATCCTTCAGAGCTACCGTATACTTTTTCAGGTACCTGAGGATACAAACCAATTTTAACCTGGCTCAGAGCAACCTGAAAAACGGGAATAATAATCTAAAAATAGCCCAAACAAGAAGGGATCTGGGTACCATATCGGAAAATGATTTTTCCAGGATACGCCTTTCGGTGATCAATGCCAAAAAAGCCCTGAACAAGTCGAGAATGGACCTGAAAAATGCCGACTTTGAGTTGAAAACATATATACAGCTGGAACCTGAACAGGAAATTGAACTGGAAATGCCGCTGGATATTTTTCTGTTCAATATTGATATGGATGTTGCCCTGGCGGAAGCCCTGGAAAACCGGAAGGAAACACCCCAATATGAACGACGCCTGATTGAAGCGGACAGGCAGCTTACATGGGCCAAACGAAACAGCGGCCTGAATGCAACCCTGAGGGGAAATTACGGGATGTCAAATGTCTCCTCTTCCGTGGGGGGGATCTACCGGCAGCCTGAGCAACAAAAGCAGGTAAGGCTTTCCCTGTCCATTCCCATACTGGACTGGGGAAGGTCCACTTCCCGGATCAAGATGGCCGAGTCCCAGCGTGAGCTGGTATTGTACGATGTGGCCAATGATAAACGCAGCTTTGAACGGTCGATTGTGGTTCAGGTCGAACAGTTCAGCCTGCTCAAAGACCAGATGACCACTTCCGAGGAAGCGGATAAGGTGTCGGAGAACGGTTATGAGATTGCCCTGAAAAAGTTTCAGAACGGGGAGATCAGCATCACGGACCTGAACATCTCATTGCAGGAGCGGGAAGCAGCCAAGCGGGATTATATCAGCTCCCTGGAGGATTACTGGGAAGCATACTACAGGCTACGCATACTCACCCTGTATGATTTTGAAATGCTGGAGAAGATCTGGTATCCCAATCCCATGCTGAATGTGTCCGGCAAAAATAATAAGTCCGTCAGTCTGGATCCATAATGAACCTGTTGCCTAATAATCCTTGTAATGATCCTCCATGATGTACCTCCATTTCTCCATCAGTTCCCTGTTGAGGTCGAGTGGTGGTACGGCGTCTTCCGGCAGGAAAGGTTTGTATGGATGTTCCTTTGAATATTCCTCAAATTCAGCCTTAATGGTGGCAAGTTCTTCAGGGAGTGTCAGGAGATCAATCGCAGAGGCTGCCATTGCCCTGGCTCCTGCATTCAGCCCTTTCCATGCCGCAGATCCGTAATTGCCAGCTACGACTGACCAGTGGTGTCCAATGGTTCCCGGTACACCTCCTGGAAAAACTATGGTGGCTGTTGGGGCAATCAAAGATACTTCGCCAACATCGGTGGATCCTCCGCCAGTAAACTTCCCGGAAGGGGCCTTTAATGAATCCACCTTATCTGGCATTCCTTTTTCCTCCTTGCCTAGCCCCTTTTGCATGGCCCTGGCATACTGCTGTTCCTCTTCACTCCATTCCGGCATGCCTGCCAGTTCAATATTCTTCTGAAGAATCTCGGCCAGCGCTTTATTGGAATGTTTCTGGTGTATGGCAGTCAGAATACGGATATCGCTCAGCTCGGTCCCGGTCGCCAGTGCCGCTCCTCTGGCACAATTGACCACCCGTTCATACATCTCTTCCAATCTTTCATCGGTATTCCTGACATAATACCAGACACTGGCTTTATCGGGTACGACGTTTGGAGCTTCCCCTCCCTCCAGTATGATATAATGCAGGCGGTAGGTATAGAATAAATGTTCCCTCAGGTAATTGGTGGCAATATTCGTGAGCTCAACAGCATCCAGCGCAGATCTGCCGCTCCATGGAGCCCCGGCACCGTGCGCCGTCTTTCCACGAAAGGTAAAAATGACCGAAAAAAGTGCGTTGCCACCCACACCATATGATGTGCCAAACTTACTGCTGTGGTGGTTATCGATGACTGCATCTATCCCTTCGAACAAACCGGCACGGATCATATAGGGCCGGCTGATCAGGGTTTCTTCTGCAGGTGAACCAAAGAATTTTATGGTTCCTTTCATATCGAACTCATCCATAGCATTTTTCACGGCAATGGCTGCAGCGATGCCGGCCGTGCCCATGGTATTGTGACCGCAACCATGCCCGGGAGCCCCCTCAATCAGCGGGTCCTTTGCCGGAACCAGCGCTTTTTGTGATATCATTGGCAGGGCATCATACTCTCCGAGTATCCCGATTACGGGCTGGCCGGAGCCATATGTGGCCACGAAACAGGTCGGCATGCCTGCCAGTCCCATTTCCACCCTGAATCCTTCTTCCTCAAGTGTCTTAGCAAGTAAGGCCGAAGACTTATATTCCTGAAGTCCGAGTTCAGCATAGGACCATATCGCATCGGATATCCGTCCATATTTTTCAAACGATTCGGGTTTGCTGATATAATCCAGTACAAATTGCTTTTCCGGTGTGACGGGCTGTTTGTCTTGTGATTGAGCAAAGACTGAAACCGGTAACAGGATCATGAAAGCGATACGGAACATCTTCTGGGTAATCTGGGTAATCATCATGGTTGTAAAGTTTGGATCAAATATAATAAAGCCTACTGAGATCATGTCTCAGCTATCTTTTTCTTCTTTTTCTGCGGCTGGTTTTTTTCTCCGGTTGCACAGGGGAAATAGTAAAATTAAAGCTTGTTTTTTGTGCTGGCAGCAGGTAAGCCGGACGGCAGCCCGGACCGCAGGTGGCCGTCCCGAGTCCACTTTGACGGTAATCAAAATTAAACGTGATATAATCCTCCTTTTCAAGCTGCCAGGTGTGTTTTGCTTCTGTAATACTGGCATCATTGTACCTGTAGGCGCTGAAGTTCATGGGTTCTTGACTGGAGAATCGTAGTCCATATCCCTGATCATCGCTTATGCTTACCCGGCGGATCTGTGAGCGGTTGCCGTTCTCCTGCGGGACAATGTAATCTTCCCACAGTTCATCGACGGTTTTCCGGAAAACATCAACCCTGCCGCTGGATTGGCGGTCAGGGTAAGTCTCATGGGGCCCCATACCATACCACTCAACGTTTGAATACCTGCCGGGTAGTCTGAATTGCATGCCGGTTTTCGCCAGGTATTCGGGTTTGTCACCTGGATCAGCCAGGACCTCAACCTTCATCTTTCCATCACCGTCTATGTGATAGCTGATCTTTACCTGAAAAATTAATTCCTGCCGCTTATTGTGCAGATCGAATGATGATGTCAGCAGCAGGTGGCCCTCGTCATCCCTCGAAGTTGTAAAGCCGGTCAGGATATGATCAAGGCTGTCAAGACCGGCCTCCTTCCATTTCCCGTAACCATTCCTGTCTTTCAGGTCATTCTCGGTGGGAGGACGCCAGAAATTGATAAACGCACCGTTCATGATCAATTCCTTACCATCCAGTAACCAAGATTCCAGCATCCCTTCCTTGCTGAATGTGATTGTGTACCCTTTGCCATTGATGATTACAGATGCCTGCTCTTCGGTTACCGTGTAATCTGGGGAAGGTATGTCTGTAGTTGCAGTTGCAGGAGCAGGAGACACAGAGGACAGCAGGAACTGTTCCCATGCCACCAAATGACCCTTGGTTGCCCATTTTTTGTCTTCCGGCAGGAACACCTGGATATCCAGGAAGTATTCCTTTCCGGGCAGCAGGCCTGCCGGGTCAGGTTCCGGTAGCCGGATGGGAAGACGTATGATCCCTGAATCCTTCGGCTGTATCCCTGGCAGGGATATTTCTCCCTCCTGCAGGAGTTTGCCTTCACTTTTTATTTGCCAGCGGGCATCAAAATAATCAAGGCTGGTAAAATTGTATCGGTTGATCACATTGATTTCACCATTCGGAAGGTTGGTCGGTTCAAAATGGATGTACTGGTAGACTTTTTTTATTTCCTGTATTGCCGGACTGGTACGGCGGTCGGGGTATACCAGGCCGTTCAGGCAGAAACTGCCATCATTGGGACTGTCTCCGAAATCACCCCCGTAAGCCCAGTATTTCTCTCCGGATTCCGTGTATTTAGCCAGTCCCTGGTCCACCCAGTCCCATACAAAGGCCCCCTGCATCCTCGGATGAGCATAGATCACATCCCAGTAATCCTGTAATCCGCCTACACTGTTCCCCATTGCGTGGACATATTCACAGATGATCACCGGCCGGGCCGGGTAATCTTCATGATATTCTTTCATGTCTTCAGGTGAGGCGTACATATCGGAGATGATATCAAACCTGGAAGGCTTGTGCTCCGGTCCATAGCGGTCAAGATGATCTTCATAGTGAATGGGGCGGGAGGGATCCCTTTCCCTGATCATGGTTTCCATTGCGTAGTGGTTCTCTCCAAGCCCGGTTTCATTGCCGAGGGACCAGACGATCACCGATGGATGGTTCTTGTCCCTTTCCACCATCCGCCTTCCCCTGTCCAGGAAGGCTTCCTGCCATTCAGGATCTTTGGCCAGGGTGCTCTCCCGCCTCAACTCGTGGCTCTCAATATTAGCCTCGTCCCAGAGGTAAATGCCATAAATATCACAGAGTTCATACCAGCCGGGTGTATTTGGATAGTGGGATGTCCTTACAGCATTGATATTGTGCTGCTTCATCAGGGTGATGTCCTGAACCATCAGTTCCCGGCTCATGACCCTGCCGGTTTCGGGGTGTATCTCATGGCGGTTGGTGCCTTTGAGATCAACTGCTACTCCGTTTACCAGTAGTTGTCCACCGCTAATTTCTACCTTACGGAATCCCACCCTGGAGGAGATGACCTCTTCTGTTCTTCCCTGCTCATCCTGCAGCTCAAGGATCAGGGTGTAGAGATACGGGTGTTCGGCGCTCCAGAGCCTGGGCCGGATCACCTCCTGCTGGAATTGTATGGTCAATTCCTGCTGATAGTTCAATGATTGGTTGATATCCAGCTGATGATTGAGGATCTCCCTGTCTTTATCTCTCAGTGAAATATTTATCTTTTTAGGATTACTGCGGTCCATCCCGGCATTCCTGATACTCACCCTCAGATCAAAGACCGCATTGGAATAATCCTGGTCAAGGTCAGTCGTCACAAAGAAATCACGCATGTGCATGGCCGGTCTTGCCATCAGGTAAACATCCCTGTATATACCACTCAGCCGCCAGAAGTCCTGGTCCTCCAGGTAAGAACCATCCGACCAGCGGTAGACCTCAACGGCGAATGTGTTGTGGCCTTCCTGCAGGAATGGGGTTAGATCAAATTCAGCAGCCGTCATACTGCCCTGGCTGTAACCCACCTTCATACCGTTTAACCATAAATAGAAGGCTGACTGCACTCCCTCAAAATGGACATATACCTGCTTTTTATCCCAGTTTTCAGGGATATCAAACCCGGTACGGTAGGATCCTGTGGGATTGTCCCGGTTAATATTCGGGGGTTCAGCCGGAAAGGGATGTTTGATATTGGTATAGATAGGTATGCCATATCCTTTCAACTGCCAGTTGGACGGGACTTCAATATCATCCCAACCAGTGTCATTGTAATCCGGCAGGTAGAAATCCACGGGACGTTCTTTCGTGTCTGCCGACCAGTAAAATTTCCATGTACCGTTCAACATCATGATGTTCTCCGATGCCAGCTTGTCAAATTGCAGGGTGGCATGTGCATGCTGTTTATTGTAGGATATTATCCCGGGGTTTTCCCAGTCATGCTGCAATGGGGCATCCTGGGCGTTTACCGGTCCGGGAACCATTCCGACTGCTATGACGGAGTAAACCAGCCTCAAAATTTTCATTGTTCTACCAATCATTTCATCTTTTCGATTTACTGTAATCTTCTATTTCTTTCCACAGGTCCTTTTTCATTCTGTCTGCATCGATACGTGTAAAAACATGTATTTTGCGCTGGACATTTTCCGGTGGGGTGATCACCTGCTTTTGTGATGACATTTCAGGGTACAGGATGGCTTGTATCAGGGCAAGGCTCCCCATGGGAATGGAATCATTTCTCAGGTCCAGGGCCTTCCAGCTCTCCACTATATTATCAAACAGGCTGTCCCTGAGGGGGAATTTGCCGAGGGACTGGCTGCGGTCGATGACCAGGTCATGCCCTATGGTGGCAGGCATGATGTACAAATCAAGGTCTTTTGTGTTGAGCAGGATATCCATGGCATCCAGGTCATTTTTGGTATTCCATTCATTTTTATTCCAGACCCTGGTAGACGGCTCATACCAGGGTCCCATGATATAGCAATTGATCTTTACTGCGATATCAGGCACTGTTATGAGGGCGGTTGCAAGATTGGTAACAGGCCCCAGGCATACCAGGTTCAGTTTTTCACCGGCAGGTGTTTCCGAGGCTCTTTTAATGATATAGGAGGAAGCCCTGTTTGAACTACGGTCCCTGTAGGAAGTACGGTCCCTGTTTTTACTGCTCATTACAGGCCATGCTGCTCCTGGCAGGTTGGGTACATTGTACTGGTTAAAATGTTTGAGAATATACTGGTTTACAGCCTGGTTCAACTCGACTGTACTGTCATTATCCAGGTCAGCCGGCCTCCACTGAGCTGAAAGGAGTCCCTCTAACACAACCTCTTCTTCAATTAAAAAACGGACAATAGCCATTATATCATCCTGTCCGTGGGCGGAGTCTGTATCAATGATCAGGCTCAGCTTATCCCGCCTTGTCAAATCCCGGAAGAAGCTTATATTGCTTACCACCAGGTACACAATGAAGGCAATTAAGATGAAGATAAATATCCTTTTCAGGATCCTTTTCAGAGCAGTTTTCATTTTACCTTGTATTATACTGGTTTAGCCTGCTTCTCTTCGAAGTTTCAGGGTATTAATATAATGGATGAATTTTCTGAACAAATCGAGCAGTACTGCGATGTAGACGAGAAATGAGAAACCCCAGAGGATCAATAAATTGAACCACTTCGTGTCGGTGAGCTGGTCGTTGAACTTCTTGTAAGGAGCATAGAAATGTGCCCGGCCAAAGTTGGATTCCGGTATAAGGTAAATGGGATCATCCTTCTGTACTAACTTACCATTGATTTCCTGAATTTGATTTACCTCATGATAGTTGGTTACCTGTTCCTCGAGGCGGTCATTCTGATTATCCTGTCTGAGATTGAAAACTGCGTCAGAACCCAGGGAATCTGACAGCTTTGTGTACAACTTGTCTATCTGATCGGTAGCGTTCCTGGCGGCTTCCCTGAAATCCAGGCTGGCGTAGGTGAGCCAGTCCTCCAGTTCCGTGGCATATGACTCATCAAAATCATTTATGTTCAGCCTGGTCCCATGTTCGAATGCGAAAAGATCAGGATGATCGCCTAGTTTTTCAACCTCATGATTTAACAATGCAAGGTTGGCTTTCAGGATCTGCTGGTCTCCGCCTACCCCCAGATTCCTGTTACACTCATCCAGTTTGTTTAGCAGGCGGGGAATTAGAAAGGATACCTTGAATTGAGCTTCGCTCTTCTGCTGTTCATATAAATAAAAATTCTTGTCATAGAGGTTGTTCCTGGCCTGTTCCACAGCGAGGGCCTCGTATGCCCACCTTGATGCCATCATGTCTCCAATCACGGGCACATAGACCCTGGATGTGATACTCTTGTTAAGATCGTCAAATTTTACTGTTACACCGCTGAGCAACAACTGGGGGATAAGGATCAGGGGGATGAGTATATATATGTTTACAATCGAGTTCATTCCGGCTGAAATATTCAGTCCCAGCATATTGGCAGTGAAGGCCGTACTGAAAAGTATCAGCCAGTAGCTGAAGGTCATTCCCTTGATTTCAAGGATCCAGTTGCCTACGAGCACATATAGCAGCATTTGAATGGCAGACAGTGCAAGCAGATAAAGGATCTTGGAATTAATGTAACTGAACCAGCTCAGGTTGAGAAATGCTTCCCTTTGCAGGATCTTCCTGTCGCGGATGATTTCTTCAGCACTGACGATGAGTCCCATAAATATCGCGACAATGACAGACATAAAAAGGTAAGCAGGCAGGTTCTTATTTTCACTGAAAATATACTGGTCACCAGGCGCATACTTGGTGAAATATGCCAGGATGAATGCCAGCAATGGCGCTTCAATCAGGTTGAGCAGGACATATTGCCGGTTGGTCAGTTTTGAGAGCAGGTTACGCAGGAAAAATACCTTGAATTGTACATTGATATCCGGAATCCTGAAAGAGGTGGCCGGCAATATTTTTTTTGGCTCTTTGAATTCAATATCCTTAGCAATATTTTCCTGGTAATGCTCATACCAGGTTTCGGGTGTTATTTTCCTTTCCTGGGAGTATTTTCCCTTTTCATCAACCAGCTTGGCTTCTACAATCTGCAGGATCTGTTCAGGATTGACATTTCCGCAGCTGGGGCATTCTGCCTCACTGACTTCGGCAAAGCTGCTCAGTCTTTTAAAGTAAACAATGGCATCAATAGGATTTCCTGAGTAGATAGGGAATCCCCCTTTATCAAGCACCCAGAGCTTATCAAACATCTTGAAAATATTTGAACTGGGCTGGTGGATGTTGGCAATTACAAGTTTTCCCTTAATGGTCTGTTCCTTGAGCAGGCGAATGACATTTTCTGCATCCACGGATGATAAACCAGATGTTGGTTCATCAATGAACAGGACCGATGGTTCCCGCATCAGTTCCAGGCCGATGTTCAATCGTTTCCGTTGTCCACCACTGATAAACTTGTTCAGGGGTGAACCCACTTTAAGATCCTTTATCTCAGTGAGATCCAGTTCAGTAATTATATTGATAACGGTTTCCAGCAGTTGCTTCTCGGAGTAATTCCCGAAACATAAATGCGCATTGTAGTACAGGTTCTGGTACACTGTCAGCTCTTCGAACAACAGGTCGTCCTGCGGGACGAACCCGATAATCCCTTTGATCTTGAATTGGTCCCTGTGCAGGTCATAATTATTGATGGTGATTTGTCCGTTGGTTAAGGGTAGCTGACCACTCAACAGGTTAATCAGGGTTGATTTCCCGACACCTGATCCACCCATGATCCCAATCATTTGGCCGGAATCTTCTGAAAAAGAAAACCTGCGGATGCCGTTTTCACTATTCCTGAAGCGAAACTCAATGTCCATCGCATTCAGGGTGATCCGGATCTCCTGTGAGGATTGAAGTAACCTGCTGGCAATTTCTGAATAATAGATAGACCCGAATCCGCTTCCACGGATAATGGAACCGTTGTCAAAGAGATGCACCTTTCCAGTATCCAGCAGGTTGCCGTCTACTGTCAGTGTATCCGGACCCTGGTATTTCAGTACAAAAACATTCAGGCTTTTGAAATTCAGAAAGATGATTTTTCCTTCGATGCCAGGTTTGATAATCTTATTATCCTGTCTCTCATCGACCGGCCTGTTCCTCTCTATCCAGTCCCCCTCCAGCTCATCCACTGATCCGGGACCTTCCGCCTGAATATAAATGGTATACTCATCCGGGATCTGCTCATCTTTTTCTTCTTCCAAAAAAAGAATGGCATTGTTGAGTTCAACCCCTGTTATCGAAAAGGTTTCTGCAACAAGGGTTACAAATTCCCGTTCCAGTTCAGAGACGAATTTATCTTCCAGGATGAATTCAATCAAACGGAGTAGTACGATGATCCGTTCATTGCGGTTCAATTCTTTCCGGATCTGCGTACAGATCCTGGTCACGTTTTCCGTATCCAGAGCAGCTGTCTGAAATCCAATATCTTCCTGCGGAATGGCAAGGTCACGCTGATAGAAGTCCTGGTAGTTCTCGAACAGGTGAAGGTATTCCTCGATGACTTCCTTTTTATTCAGGTATCTCAGGAGGTATGATTGAACGATATTCCTGCCGGTATCCGATATACCTTCTATTCTCACTGTGGCAAAAACAGCGAAGAGATGCATCAGGGCATTGAGAATAGATTCGCTCATAGTTTACCTGTTAGGCAAAGTAAATGTAGTGATTTTAAAAAAAAAAGCCCATCAGGTTCTCAACATGAGAAATTCTGACAGGCGAATATGTTTTTCAGGCTTCTGTTTTTCAGGTAATGATCATCTTCCGGAGTTCTTCTGTTCTGGTGATCAGTTCTTTCAGCTGATCCGGAGAAAAATCAGTACCGGATTGCTGGTAAATCTCCTGCAGCCCTGTTAGTCCCTCGTATATATCAGCACCCGTATCGATGACACTGATGGGAGCCATCACTTCCAACAGTTTTCCAAGTGATGAATTTTGATCTGCAATGATATCAATGATTTCTGAATTATCCTTGCTGATCAAGCTTATCTGGGTAGTAATGTAAAGCGCCTCGATCCAGCTCCCTGCCATAACCAGTATGGACATATCATCCTGTTCATTGGAGGCCAGGTAATTATAGGTTCTGACAAATGAGTCCGAAATGATGATGATCAGTGAATCCACATTGTCCAGGTTACGTTCGATGCTTGTTACCATATCCTCATTGAATCCCGCTTCAATTTCCAGGTCCGCTAAAAGCTCGCGTGAAACATCCAGGTACTGCATGGTTTCCTGGGTCTGGTTATAGGTGGTTGCATAACTGAGGTCCGCACCATATACACCGAGGTTAAGGGCCTTGCTTTTCAAACTGATATACCTGTTCACATTATCAACAGGATTGCAGAGATTGAGTATATAGCTCGCACCTGCCTCGACCAATAGTTTGGTCACCTCGAAAGAACTGGGAAGCGGATATTCCGAAATCTCATGGATAACTTCGGCCTTGCTATCGTGGACTTTCTCTGTGTCTGGAACTGTCGAATGTCCTTCATTGCGTGGCCGGTTCTTACAGGCTGTAATTGACAGGAGGAAGAATGTTGCCAGGAGGATAGAAATTATTCTGCTGACCTGGGTTTTTGTCTTTTTCATTTAATGAAATTTTCTGTGTTGTGAGAAATTATTGGACCAAAAATATAAATTTTATCAAGATATTTCGCGAAATGTATGATTACTTATACAAATTACTATTTTTGTCAAAATTCATCCCCAACAACAAAATCCATGAAAGTCGTACGGGAAATTTTCGGTCAGATACCGGGTATAGGTGATGCAAGCCTGTATACCATAACCAATTCAAATGGCATAACCCTTAAAATTACAGATTACGGGGGTACCATTCAATCTATTCTGGTGCCGGACAAAAACGGTAAACCAGGCGATGTTGTCCTTGGATTTGACAGCCTGGAAGGCTATTTGCAGAGCCATCCTTATATCGGAACCATCGTAGGGCGATGTGCAGGCAGGATTTCAAATGCCAGTTTTATTCTGGATGGTAATCAATACAGGCTGGCAAAAAACCATGGCAGGAACCATATTCACGGGGGGACAACCGGGTATGACAAAGTTTTGTGGCAGGCCTCTGAGTTTGCCGATAAGAAAGGGGCGGGGATCACACTGGAGTATGTAAGTCATGACCTGGAGGAAGGTTACCCTGGCTATCTCAGGTTAAGAGTTACCTATACACTGGATGATGACAATCAGGTTTGCCTGGATTACCAGGCCACAACGGATAGATCTACGCATATCAACCTGACAAATCATTCCTATTTTAACCTGAATGGTGCCGTAGCAGAGGTCTATGATCATGAATTATGGATACCTTCATCCAGGTATGTGGTTACGGACCAGGACCTGATACCCACCGGTGAGATCGGGTCTGTAGAAGGAGGCCCTCTTGATTTCAGGTCCCCCAAACTCATCGGGAAGGATATCAATGAGGTTGAAGGTGGATTTGATCTTTGTTATGTACTGGAGGGAGATGGTACAGAACCCTTGCTGGCTGCCAGGGTTGTGCATCCTGAAAGCGGAAGGTGCATGGAAACATTTACCACCGAGCCCGGCATACAGTTTTACAGTTCAAATTTCCTTGCAGACATCAGGGGAAAAGAGAGGACTCCTTACCGGAAGCACCTTGCTCTTTGCCTTGAAGCGCAGCATTTTCCTGACACCCCCAATCAACCGGATTTTCCTTCGACCCTGTTACGCCCGGGTGAGACCTACAACCAGCGTACCATGTATAAGTTCTCTAACGTTTAGGAAAATCTCATTGTCTATCCCTATATGTACAACAGAAGAAAATTCCTGCTCTCCTCACTGGCTGCCTCGATTGGCATAAGCCTGCCCCTTGCCGGAAAGCACATAGCAGCCAGTCCCATGAGAAGAGCAGGTTCCCGACCAGCCATCATCTCAACCTGGAATCATGGCCTTGCAGCCAATGCTGCAGCCTGGGAACAGCTTGCTGCAGGCAGGTCAGTTCTTGATGCAGTGGTAACTGGTGTCAGGGTGAGTGAAGCGGACCCGGAAGTGACTAGTGTAGGTTTCGGGGGACTCCCAGACAGCAGCGGAGAGGTTACCCTCGATGCCTGTATTATGAATCCTGCCGGTGATGCCGGTGCCGTAGCCTGCCTGAAAAATATACTGCATCCCATCTCGGTGGCCCGGCTTGTCATGGAAGAAACGCCGCATGTCATGCTGGTCGGAGAGGGGGCTCTGGAATTTGCGATGAGAAATGGATTTCAAAAGGCCAACCTTTTAACCCCGGATGCCAGGAAGGTCTGGGAAAAGTGGAAAAAAACCCAGGAGGCATGTAAACCAGTTGGCAGCGGACATGATACCATCGGGATGGTTGCCCTTGATGCAGGAGGTGACCTGGCCGGGGCATGTACTACCAGCGGGCTGAGCTTTAAGCTGCCGGGCAGGGTAGGGGACTCACCCATCATTGGAGCGGGACTCTATGTCGATAATGAAGTAGGCGGGGCCGCAGCCACAGGTGTCGGAGAGCTGGTGATGAAAACGCTCGGCTCCTTTCTGGTCGTGGAAATGATGAGGACCGGGATATCCCCGGAAGAAGCATGCCGGATGGCACTCGAACGAATTGCTGAAAAGATCCCGCTGAAATCTGATATGCAGGTTGGATTTATCGCCATCAGCAAGGCGGGGGAAACGGCCGGGTATGGTTTGAGGAAGTCTTTCGAATATGCCGTGATAAAAGAAGGCAGGAACCAGCTGCTTACCGCTGGTTCTCTCATGTAGAATGTATCTCCCGGGACTGATCTGAGCCCGGACTGCCCCTGTTATTCTTTATTAAACCGGTTATATAGCCAGGCAAAAGCCCCTCCAACGATCAAGCCATTTATAAAACCATACATCAGGCCAAGCAGGCTTCCCAGCGGTGTTATGGTAAAGTAAGGATAAATCTTTCCAAACAGGGTGGGCTGGCCCACACTGATCTGTCTGAAATACAGCCACCATGTAAAAAGGAAAATAAGCAGGCCCCAGATGATGCCCAGGCTTAAAGCAGATGCACGTACGTTTAGTCGCATGGTAAAAATGATTAAGATTGCTTCTTACTACCGGGGAAGATACAAAATTACGTCAGGATAATAGATATAACAATTTTTTGCTTTAAACGTTTTATTATTTTTGAACCATTATAGGAGATTGTAGATGAAGAGATTTTTTCTCACCGTTTCATTTGTACTTATAGTACTATATGCCTTTGCCAGCGAAAAGGAACATGCCTGTTCCGGGCATCATGTATTTGGATTATCCAATGTGCCGTCGCATGTCAGTGATTCGGCACTCCTTGATTACGATGTTCTTTTTTATGGTATAGACCTGGAAGTAAACGATACAAGCACCTATATTCAGGGGAGTACGGAAATATTGGTCTCAGCTGTTGATGAAATGGATGAGGTGGTATTTGAATTATCCATCAGTATGACAGTTGATTCCATTTTCATTGACGGGGAAAAAGTACCGGCCTGGTCACACGTGAATGACCTGGTCAGGATCAGCCCTGAAGTACCACTCGAAGCAGGAAAACAATTCAGCACCCGGATTTTCTACCATGGCACCGGAGGTAAATATAGCTTTTTCTCAGGTATTTCCAACCGCTATGACAGTTTCTGGGGGAAGCATGTGACCTATACACTATCTGAACCCTTTCATGCACTGGACTGGTTTGCCTGCAAACAGGTGCTGACTGATAAGGCGGATTCTGCCAATATTTATCTGACCGTTGCCGATCATTTGAAAGCTGGCTCAAACGGGCTGCTGGCAGGTGTTGACAGTCTCCCGGGAAACCGGGTCAGGTATAAATGGGAAACCCGCTATCCCATCGCCTTTTACCTTCTTTCCCTTTCAGTCTCGGAATATATTGACTACAGCTATTATTTGCATCCGAAGCAGTCACCAGATTCTTTCCTTTTCCAGAATTATATTTATGATACAGCATCCTACCTCCTCCAGAACAAGGATGATATCGATGCTACCGGTGATATGATGGAATTGTATTCATGGATATTTGGGAATTATCCCTTCTGGCAGGAAAAATATGGTCATTGCGTAGCTCCCATGGGGGGAGGGATGGAACACCAGACCATGACGACCCTGGTTAATTTTGGCTTTAACCTGGTGGCCCACGAACTGGCACATCAATGGTTCGGAGATAATGTCACCTGTGCCAGCTGGCAGGATATCTGGATCAATGAAGGGTTTGCATCCTACGCAGAATATCTGGCCCTGGAGCAGCTGGTATCGAAACAGGAGGCGGATCACTGGATGGAAAGGGCCCATGACAGGGTCTATACCGAACCGGAAGGCAGCGTATATATACCGGAAGAAGATGCCAGCGATGAATTCCGCATATTCAGTTATGCCCTGTCCTATAAAAAAGGGGCGGCTTTACTGCATATGATACGCTATGAACTGGATGATGATTCTGTTTTCTACGAAACCCTTGTAAATTTCCAGGAACAGTTTGCTGATTCCGTAGCCACTGGTGATGATTTCTTAGCGGTTCTGAATGAAACCTCAGGCATGACATTCGACTGGTTTTTCGACCAGTGGTATTATGGCCAGGGGTATCCTGTATTTAACTTTGCCTGGTGGCAGACCACTGACAGCCTGTTTATCGTTGCGGATCAAAAGGGCAGTTCACCGGCCACCCCGTTTTTCAGGACCACCCTGGATATTGGACTGATCCTTGAGGATGGACAAAACAGCAGTCTGCAGATAGATTATGACAGTCCATCAAAAACAATACAGATCCCCATGAATCAAAGAGTGCTGGATGTCATTCCCGATCCCGCCAACTGGATTGTTGATATCTCGCAGGTGGTTCATCGTTATGCGACAAATGCTTATCTCAGTGTCAATCCAAATCCATTTGACGATCAGCTGAAGATTGTTTTTAACACCGGGGCTGCTGAGCGTGATATTATACTGAACGATATCAATGGGAGGATAGTCGACAGGGTCAGCAGCTCTTCTGGTACTGTCAGTATACCTACACATGATCTGGCACCGGGAGTATACCTTCTCAGAGTTTTAGCAGGGAAGGATGAATATTCTGCCAAGGTGGTCAGGCAATAGGCAGACCTTAGTATGATTCAGGGACAAAGGTCTGGTCGGTTATGGGAGGCCTTATATATCCCTCATTGTTGATCGGTGGGAGTTTGATCTTCTTGTATTTGACCACTTCATAGGGGATCATGCTCAGCAGGTGATGAATGCAATTCAGGCGGGCCTTTCTTTTATCATCTGCTTCAACAACCCACCAGGGGGATACCTTTGTGTCTGTATAGGCGAACATTTCATCTTTGGCCTTGGAATATTCTATCCAGCGGCTCCTTGAGCCCATGTCCATCTCGCTCAATTTCCAGTTTTTTGTCCGGTCAGCAATGCGTTCCATGAACCTTTTTTCCTGTACTTCGTCACTGACCGAGAACCAGTATTTGATCATGATGATCCCGGAATGGATAAGCATTTCCTCAAAGCGCGGGCATGACCTGAGGAATTCCCAGTATTCCTCGTCAGAGCAGAAACCCATCACCCGTTCCACGCTGGCCCTGTTATACCAGCTGCGGTCGAAAAGGACAATTTCACCCGCGGCAGGCAGGTGGGAAACATATCTCTGGAAGTACCATTGATTCCGTTCTTTTTCTGTGGGAACACCGAGTGCCACTACCTTGCAGACACGTGGATTCAGGCGCTGAATGATGCGCTTGATCACCCCTCCCTTTCCGGCTGCGTCCCTTCCTTCAAAAACCACAATAACCTTGAGTCCCTCTTCTTTAACCCATTCATGCATTTTTACCAGCTCCTCCTGGAGCTTTTCAAGTTCCTTAAAGTAATAATGCTTGTCCAGCCTTTTCCCCTCGGCCGGTTTCTGGTTATTGTTTTGCTTATTCTTCTGGCTCATAGAAGATTGTTTATGAAGTAAATATAGGGAATAAGCATGCTAATTGCAATCCTTATTTGGCCTCATAATTTTCTGGCACCATCACCTACTTCACCCAGGTAGAATTCAGGTTTTAGCCTGGTTTTCGCATGATATGCGGAACCTACCTCGGTTATGAACCGGGCTATTGCATCTTTGTGTACCAGGCTTACGGTACAGCCACCGAACCCGGCGCCGGTCATCCTGGAGCCCAGCACCCCTTCCACTTTGCGGGCTTCTTCTGTCAGGGTGTCCAGTTCTATGCCCGTTACCTCATAATCATCACGCAGTGAATCATGGGAGGCATTCATCAATTGCCCGAAAAGGACCAGGTCAGATTCCCTGAGCGCCTTTACGGCATCCAGCACCCGCTGGTTCTCAGATACCACATGATGTGCCCTTCTCCTGACAGTTTCATCAGGGATAAGATGTTGCAGGTCAAGAAACCTGGCATAGCTCAATTCCCCCAACAGGGAAACAGGTTCGGTCATGGCAATAAACTCGACAGAGCTTTCACACTCGGCCCTGCGTTCATTGTACTTCGAATCCGCCAGTCCCCTGCGTTTATTGGTATTGGAGATCATGAGTTTATAATCACCCAGTACCAGAGGTACCTGCTCAAAATCCAGGGTGGCACAGTCAAGATAAACCGCATGCTCGGTTTTGCCCATCCCGGAAGCAAACTGATCCATGATGCCGCAGTTCACCCCCACAAATTCATTCTCCGCCTTCTGACCTATCTTGATCAGGTCTATCATATCAAAATGCATGTCATAGAGTTCATTCATCGCCACAGCGGTAACCATTTCTATACTGGCGGAGGAAGAGAGTCCGGCTGCATTGGGCACATCCCCGGAAAATAGCATATCCATTCCCTTCATCCCGAATCCCCTTTTTACCAGCTGGTCCATTACGCCGAGGGGGTAATTCACCCATTTTGTATCCTGCCGGCTGAATCCCCTTTCAGGTACACTGCAGGGCTGGTCGAAGTTGGTAGTAGAAAAATGCATCCGGTCCGAACCATTCAACCTGACCGCCAGATATGTGCCGTACTGTAAAGCACAGGGAAAAACATAGCCGCCATTATAGTCGGTATGTTCACCAATTAGGTTTACCCTTCCGGGCGCAAAAAATGTATGGCAGGACTGCTCCTCTTTGCCATATAATTTGTAAAATTTATCATGCAGCAGGTCGAGTTCCATCAAAATGTTGTTTTTAAATCCAGGAAAACAAATGTAGCAAAAAAACAGCCAAACCTTTGGGGACAGGATCAAGAAGAAAGATCTATCTTTGCTACATATCGGGTTCAGGTATGATCAGGATAATAAGGGATTACAGTCTGGGTTTTGTTCTGTTTGCAATATTGCTTCTAACCGGATTGTTGCTTGTAGCAGCAGTGCCCAGGCTGGAACTGCATGTATTGCTGAACATTGGCCATGCCAAATCGCTTGACACCTTCTTCCGTCTGCTTACATTTCTGGGAAATGGCTGGTTTGCGGTCATTTTTTCAATGTTTTTTCTTTTTATACGGTTCAGGTATTTTTTTATGTTGATCCTGTCTTTTTGTGTATCCGGACTGATGGCACAGTTCCTGAAAAGGGTCGTGTTCCCGGATATCCTGAGGCCGGCGGCATACCTGGATCGGATGCCTGGACTCGAATTGGTGCCTGGCATTGATTTGCATCATACCCTGGCTTTTCCTTCCGGACATACCACCACTGCATTTGCAGTCCTTTTGCTGACGGGATTCATTATCAATAAAAAATATGCCGTATCAGGCTTGATGCTGATAGCATGGTTGGCCGGTATATCAAGGGTTTACCTGTCGCAGCATTTCCTGATCGATGTTCTGGGCGGTTCCCTGCTTGGTGTTTTTTCAGCTTTGTTTTTTTATTGGTATTTTCGGAAATTCAAATCTGCATGGATTGACCGGTCACTGACCGGTGTCATCAGACGGAATACTTACAAATAAGAAGTGCTCAAAGAAAGGCCAATCACCACTGAAATCCTGATCGCCCTCGGCGCATTATTGCTTTTTGTTCCTTTCCTGGGCGGTATTCACCTCTTTGATTGGGACGAGATAAATTTTGCTGAATCTGCCCGGGAGATGATCCTCACAGGGGATTACCTTACAGTGCATGTTGACTTTGAAGCATTTTACCAGAAACCACCGCTTTTTATCTGGATGCAGGTATTGTCAATGAAGGTATTCGGGATCAATGAATTTGCGGCCAGGTTCCCGAATGTGATCTGCGCCATGTTCACCCTGGTGGTTCTGTTCAGGACGGGCAGGAGGATCTATGATACCGGCTTTGCCTGGTTCTGGGTACTCAGTTATACGGGTTCCATACTACCCTTTCTGTATTTCAAATCAGGCATTATTGATCCGTGGTTTAACCTTTTTATTTTTGTAGCCCTCCTGAACCTGATCCGTTTTCTGGATGCTGAGAGGGGAGAAAAACGCTGGCAGAACCTGATCCTCTCAGCTGTGCTGCTTGGAATGGCCAACCTGACCAAGGGACCTGTTTCAATCTTATTATTCGGACTGACAGTGGCTGCATTCTGGGCCATGAATAAGTTCAGGTTAAGGATCCTGTGGAGTGAGATACTGGTATTCCTTATTGTACTCACCGGTGTAGGCGGTTTATGGTTCATTATCCAGATTGCCATCGGGAATTTCAGCGTGATCCTTGAATTTGTACAATACCAGGTAAGGCTGCTCAGAACCGAGGATTCCGGTCACGGGGGCTTCCTGTTCTATCATTTTATAATCCTATTCATCGGTGTATTCCCGATCTCTGTATTTGCGCTCAAGGCATTTCGCAGGAGTTACTATGATGACAATTCCCAGAAGCGTTTCAAACGCTGGATGATAGTTCTTTTCTGGGTGGTCCTGCTGGTTTTTTCCCTGGTGAAAACAAAGATCGTTCATTATTCATCCCTCTGCTATCTGCCTTTGACTTTCCTTGGAGCATATGTGATATACAAGATCATCCTTGAGCGGATCAAGAATTACCGCTGGCTGAATATTATTTATGCAGTGCTTGGGATCATCATCGGGCTTGCCTTCTCCATCACCCCAATTCTCGCTTCAAGAATGGACGATATCCTGGAGATGGGATATTTCAGTGATCCTTTTACACAGGCGAATATGAAAGCAGATGTTTACTGGAGTGGTTTCGAGGGACTGATAGGACTGGTGTTTATACTTGGCATTATAGTGACCCTGATACTGCTGAGAAAAAATAAGAAGACCGCTTACATCGCCATGCTGATTAATGTTACCCTGTTTCTGAATCTGATGTTGTTTTTTACGGCTGGTAAGATTGAGGTTTATTCCCAGCATGCATTGATCGAATTCTGTAAGGACAGGAAGGGGGAGGATTGTTATGTGAATACCCTGGGCATGAAAAGTTATGCACATCTGTTCTATGCAGCCAAACCCATACCTGAAAATCAGCGTTCCCAGGACCCTGAATGGATCCTGACGGGAGACATCGACAAACCAGCATACTTTGTATTGCGCAGCAAGACCCTTGCAAATTTCCAGGAATCCTATCCCGATCTGGAACTGCTTTATGAGGAGAATGGTTTTTCGTTCTGTATCCGGCATCCGGGGAGTTTAAACCAAAAGATTTGCCAATGATCAGAGATAGAAACATAGCTGTGGTTATGCCTGCTTATAATGCGGAGAGAACCCTCGAAAGCACATTCAGGGATATCCCCCTGGATATTGTGGATCATATTATTCTGGTTGATGACAAAAGCAATGACCAGACGGTGATTGTAGCCAGGGAACTGGGCATTAAGCATATCATCGAACACGAGGAAAACAAAGGCTATGGAGGCAACCAGAAGTCCTGCTACCTGAAAGCACTCGATCTTAAAGCTGACATAGTCGTCATGCTTCATCCTGACTACCAGTATGATCCGAGATTGATCCATTCCATGTGTTTCCTGATTGCAAATGGTGTTTACGAGGTGGTCCTTGGCTCCAGGATACTTGGCAGGGGAGCGCTAAAAGGCGGGATGCCCGTTTATAAATATATTTCAAACCGCTTTCTGACCCTGTTTCAGAATTTCATGATCGGGCAGAAATTGTCTGAATACCATACGGGCTTCCGTGCATTTTCTGCGAATGTCCTGCGGAAAATAAACTTCGAGGCAAATTCTGATGATTTTGTATTTGATAACCAGATGCTTGCCCAGATTTTTTACGCAGGGTTCGAGATTGCTGAAATCACCTGCCCGACCAAGTATTTTGAAGAAGCCTCATCCATTAATATCAGCAGAAGTTTTAAATATGGCATGGGAGTGATGGGGGTCTCCCTTCGCTATTTCCTTGCCAGGAAGAGAATCCTGAAAAGCAGGATTTTCAGAGAAAACCCATAATGAAGGATTATTAACCATATATAAATTATAAGCACTGTGATCATAAGTACAAAATCCTATCCAAGGGCAGCATTGCTGGGAAATCCCTCGGATGGTTACTTTGGCAAGACCATTGCCTTCCTTTTTAAAAATTTTTCAGCCAATGTGATTCTTTATGAGACTCCGGAGATTGAAATCCTGCCGGCTGATTATGATTCCAACGTCTTCGACAGCATATCTGAGCTGAGTGAGGATGTGGAATTATATGGATACTATGGTGGCATCAGGCTGTTAAAGGCTGCGGTAAAACGCTTTTATGATTATTGCATGACAGAAAATATCAAGATCCATGAAAATAATTTTACCCTTCGATACTCCTCTAATATCCCTTACCGGCTTGGATTGGCAGGGTCAAGTGCGATCATCACGGCATGCTTCAGGGCGCTGATGGAATTTTACAAGGTTGAAATCCCCCTGCATTTTATGGCCAACCTTGTCCTCTCAGTGGAAACGGAGGAACTGGGTATAGGAGCCGGTCTTCAGGACAGGGTAGCACAGGCCTATGAGGTGCCTGTATTTATGGACTTTGACCGGGATATCATGGAATCAAGGAACTACGGCATTTACGAACCCGTTGAGAGAAAACATCTGCAAAACCTGTATATAGCATATCAGAATGATCTTTCGGAAGGTTCAGAGGTGGTTCACAATGATTTCAGGGAGCGGTATAACTTTGGTGTCAAGGAAGTCGTAGAAGCCATTGACAGCTGGTCTGAAATCACCATTCAAGGCAGGAAGGCCCTGGAAACAGGTGACCGGAAAAAACTAAATCAGCTGATCAACCAGAATTTCGACCTGAGAAGATCCGTCATGAATATCAGCAGTAAGAACATTGAAATGGTAGAACTTGCCAGATCAGCAGGTGCTTCTGCCAAATTCACCGGATCCGGCGGGGCCATTATCGGTACTTTTGAGGATAATAGAATGTATGAAAACCTGAAGGAGGCCCTGAGTAAGAAAAATATAGTAATTATTAAACCGGAAATTTTATAAGCAGTTCACAATATGTCTGGAATTAAAAAAGCAGTAATACCGGCCGCCGGATTCGGCACAAGGTTTCTGCCGGCAACCAAATCGCAGCCGAAAGAGATGCTTCCGATAGTCGATAAGCCCACTATTCAATATGTTGTAGAAGAAGCCGTTGAAGCGGGTATTACCGATATACTGATGATCATAGGGAAAGGGAAAAGGGCCATTGAGGAACATTTTGACAGGAATATGGAACTTGAATACCAGCTGGAAGAGACGAAGCAGTTTGAATTACTCGAGGAGATCCGCTCCATAACCAACCTGGCGGATATTCATTTTATCTGGCAAAGGGAATTGCATGGACTGGGGGATGCGATCCGGTATGCACAACACCATGTCAATAATGAACCTTTCGCCATCCTGCTTGGTGATACTTTGATTGAAAGCAGGTACGGATCGGTTACAAGGCAGTTGATCGAGGTATTCGGTAAGTACAAAGGTTCTGTTGTAGCCCTGGAAGAGGTCGAACGGGAAGCCGTAAGCAGGTATGGGATAATCGACGGATCGGAAGTCGAAGAAAATATTTTCAAGGTTTCAGATTTCATCGAGAAACCATCCATCGAGGAAGCACCTTCAAACCTGGCCATCGCTTCAAGATACATATTTACGCCCAGGATCTTTGATTATCTCAAGCTTGTGCAGCCTGGCAAGAATAATGAGATCCAGCTGACTGATGCCATGCACCTGATGCTTCAGGACTATAATATGTATGGTTTGAGATTTGATGGTATCAGGTATGATATAGGGAATAAACTTGATTTCCTGAAAACGAATGTGATATACGGATCAAAAAGGGAGGACCTTGGAGCAGATTTTATTGCCTGGTTGAAACAATTTGTTGACAATCATTAAATTTTGATTGTGTAAAATATCTTATTTTTATAATTCATTCAATACCCCAAAACATGAAAAAAACGATGAAATTACTGAATGGAATGCTGATCTTACTGTTTATTATTGCTTTCAGCTCCTGTGAAACAGAACCATGGACACCCCTCTTCAATCCGGATAACCTGGATGATTTTACACAGTTGGGCGGTAAGGCGATATATGAACTGGAGAATGGTGTGATCACCGGGACCACGGTAGCCAATACCCCGAACAGTTTCCTGGCCACAAATATGCAATATGGGGATTTTATCCTCAAATACAGTATAATGGTCGACACCCTGCTTAATTCAGGCGTTCAGATCCGAAGCAATGCCTATCTCAATGGACGGGTACACGGTTACCAGGTGGAGATCGATCCGTCCCCAAGGGCTTATAGCGGAGGTATATACGATGAAGCCCGCAGGGGATGGTTGCATGACCTGGCGGACAATGAGGCCGGGCGCAAAGCATTTAAAAATGGAGAATGGAATCATTACCGGGTGGAAGCTATCGGAAATTCCATCAAGACCTGGATCAATGGTGTCATGTGTGCCAACCTTGTAGACGCAGTGGATGACAGCGGATTCATAGCTTTCCAGGTACATGGTATCAATGCAGAAAAGAATCCTGCAACGGTAGGCGTGGAGGTTAAATGGAAGGATATCGGGATCATTACCGAAGACCTGGAGACATACCGGTTCAGGGGTGAGGATCCCATTCCCGCAAAGGTGTTTTCGCTGACAAACCAGCTGACGGATGCAGAAAAAGCCGATGGATGGGAAATGCTGTTTGATGGGAAGTCAACTGAAAAATGGAGGGGTGCACACAAAGAAACATTTCCTGAAAAAGGATGGACGGTTGAGGATGGTATCCTCGCTCTGTATGCAGAGAGTGGTGGTGAATCAACCGAAGCTGGTGATATTGTCACCAGGGAACAATTTTCAGATTTTGATCTGTATCTTGAATTCAAACTTACCCCCGGTGCAAACAGCGGGATAAAGTATTTTGTTACGGAAAATGAAAAAACCGGCGGATCCGCAATCGGACTGGAATACCAGCTCCTGGATGATGAAAGGCATGTGGATGCCAAAGAGGGAAGGGGAGGTAACCGCACAGCAGCCTCACTCTACGACCTTATGCCGGCAGGGGAGAAGCGGATCAGGGAACCCGGTATGTGGAACATGGCAAGGATAGTCTCGAAGGACCACAAAGTGGAACATTACCTGAATGGAAGCAAACAGGTTGAGTTTGTGAGAGGTTCGAAAGAATTCAGGGACCTGGTAGCAATCAGCAAGTACAGGAAATGGGAAAATTTCGGTGAAGCAGAGGCAGGGCATATCCTTTTACAGGAACATGGACATGATGTTTCTTTCAGGAATATTAAAATCAGAAGACTTGACTGATAAACCTAACCTAAAAAAAACTTGTTATGAAGAATAAACTGGCAACTTTACTAACTGCAATTCTTCTACTGGGAAGTTGCGGGCCAAAACAAAAACAGGTAACCGGCGACCTGGAATCATCCCTTAAAAAAGGGGTGGTTCTCGTTGATTACCGTGAAAAACAAAAGGTGGATATATACATCGATGGAGATCTGTTTACCTCATACATCTATCCGTCTGATCTTGAAAAACCGGTTCTGTTTCCCATCCGGACTGTAACGGGGACCCTGATCACCAGGGGATACCCGCTTGATCCTAGAGAGAGGGAGAATGTCGACCATCCCCACCACACAGGCATGTGGTTCAATTTTGGTGATGTGAACGGTTATGACTTCTGGGGTAATTCATCATCCATCCCGGAAGACAGGAAGGGACATTATGGACGGGTACTGCACAGGGGCGTAAAACGTGCAGAGAGCCGTGATGACGGGGGTGTCCTTGAAATAGCCGCGGACTGGCAGGTACCTGCTGGTGAGGAAAGATGGCATACCGTCCTGCAGGAACAGACCATATTCGAGTTCAGCGGTGATGAAGATACACGCTGCATTGACCGGATCACCCGGCTGACCGCCCAGGAAGACCCGGTTGTTTTCGGCGATACCAAAGAAGGAATGTTTGCTGTGCGGCTGGACAGGGCATTCATGTTTCCCTACGACGATCCACAGCTATTTACAGATGCGGATGGAAATCCCCGTACGGAGAAGATCATGGATAATGAGGGAATGAACGGACAATACAGGAACAGTGAAGGGGTAGAGGGAAAGGCAGTATGGGGTAAAAGGGCTGTTTGGACTGCCCTGTCATCCAATATCGGGGATGAAGATATTACCATCGCAATTTTTGACCATCCTGATAATCTGAACCATCCCACTTACTGGCATGCAAGGGGATATGGATTGTTCTCCGTTAACAACCTGGGTGCAGCTGCATTTGATGAAAATGCCGAACCCTCAAGGGTCGAACTGGCCCCCGGTGAATCTATCGTTTTCAAACACAGGGTCTATATTACATCCTGGTATCATGCCTCGGAAGAACAGCTGAATGCGCAGTTTGAGGATTTCAGCCGCTTATATTGATCGTTCTCAGAGCCTGACCCTGTGGCCTGATTGACTGCTTTCTATGGCAGCCTCTATCACTTTGATAACCAGGTTGGCCTGGGTGGCCGTGACTGCCAGCTCTGCTTTTCCTGCCAGGGTCTGGTAAATATTCTCATAATAGGCCAGGTAATTACCGGACAGGGTTTTATAGGGTCCGTTGTATGCACCGATTTCCGTGTTTAACCTGCCCCATTCCTCCCGGGGTTCTCTTCCCCAATCCGGGCCAGCCGGCAGGTTACCTTTTTTCAGGGCTTCTTCCTGTGGATCAATTCCATGTTTAAGGAAGGATCCTTCAGTGCCATGCAGGAGATAACGCGGTCCGGGTTCCCTTACCATGTAACTTGCCTTAATAGTGACCTTTACTTCCGGGTACCCTAGCCAGAGGGTGAATGCGTCATCGATCTTTCCACCTGTCCGCTGTATCCTGATATCAGCATTGATGTGTCCGGGTTTGCCGAACAGTAGCAGGGCCTGGTCGATCAGATGAGACCCGAGGTTGTATATGGTCCCTGTCCCTGATGCGGGATCTTCCTTCCAGGTGTTCTGCTGAATAAAATTCCGGTAGCGGTCGAAATGTGCTTCATACTCAACCAGGCGGCCCAGCAAACCTTTGTCAAGGATCTCCCTGATGGTCATAAAATCACCGTCCCATCTACGATTCTGGAAAACACTCAGCAGGCGCTTCTGATCATCTGCGATGCTTATGAGTTCATCACCTTCCCTGCTGTCCAGTACAAATGGTTTCTCGAGGATCACGTGCTTGCCTGCCTCGAGGGCTTCCCTGGCCATCCCGTAGTGAAACCGGTCCGGCGTATTTACCACAATAAGCTCAATGCTGTCATCTTTTAACAATTCATGGTAATTCCTGATAATTTTTGCCTCCGGGTACCTTTTCCGGGAAAGGCTGCGCGTCCGTTCAAGTATGGAAATGATCTCAAATCCAGGATTGACAGATAAAAGGGGGGCATGAAAAACCTCGCCAGACATGCCATACGAAGCCAGGCCGACACCAATTGTATTCATGGAAATAAAATTTACTACAAAATACAATTTACACCTCTATTATATGTTAATTATGATGAGTATTTTTGTGCCTTTTCGCAATGAAGTGGTACAGGTTGATTTTGGAGGGTTTGGGAAAGGATATGCCCTCGAGCGCATCAGAAAGCTGCTCTTATCTCATGGAATATTGAATGCATTTATTAGTTTTGGGGAGAGTTCAGTACTGGCGCTGGGTAATCATCCCCACGGAGCCGGTTGGAAAGCAGGCGTAAACCACCAGATGATCACAGGGAACAGTTTATTTTCATTCGATCTGCAAAATGAATCTTTATCCACCTCTGGCGTGGGACAAATACTGCATCCCGTCAGGGGAATAACAGATAAAAAATATCATCATATCAGTATAAAATCATCATCAGCGACTGAGGCAGAGATCCTTTCAACGGCCATGATTGTTGCCAATGAGGCCGAAAGGGAAAAGATCCTTTTACATTTCCGCAACTGTCAGGTAGTGGGGATCGCCTATGACAGGGATGGAAAGGCCACTGTTGATATGCTCACATAATGTTTGGATTTAATATGGAAACGAATCAATTTGACCGGAGGGAATTTCTCAAATCTTTTAGTATGCTGGCCGGAGCTTCTGTGCTGGCAGCCAATCCCTGGATACAATCTCTGAATGCCCAGGATACAGGGAACAGGCAAAAAGTAAAACTGGCTGTGATCGGTGTCGGATCCAGGGGGAAGTTATTGACACAGATCCTGCTCACCATACCAGATGTAGAAATTGTAGCCTATTGTGATAATTATCCCAAACATTTCGAAGAGGCCGGGAATATGATCGGTCCGAATGCAAGTGGGTTCTCTGATTACAAGGAACTGCTGGAAATGGATGAGATCCAGGGGGTGGTAATTGCGGCACCACTGAATGAACATGCCAGGCTGAGCATTGATGCTATGAACAAGGGCAAACATGTTTTCTGTGAAAAAGCCATGGCCATTACCAACGAAGAATGCCTTGCCATGATGCTGGTACACAGGGAGACAGGGAAGATCCTGCAAATCGGCCACCAGCGTTTATTCAGCGTCCGGTATCTGAAAGGAATGGAAATGATCCGGGAAGGTAAACTTGGAAAGATCACCCAGATCCGGGCCTACTGGCACAGGAACAATGACTGGAGAAGGCCGTTGCCCTCTCCCGGATTGGAGAGAAAGATCAACTGGCGGATGTACAGGGAGTATAGCAGGGGACTGATGACAGAGCTGGCTACCCACCAGATCCAGGTGGCAAACTGGGCGCTTGGTGAGATCCCTGTTGAAGTGAGTGGGTCCGGCAGTATCAATTACTGGAAGGATGGGAGGGAGGTTTTTGATAATGTTAACCTGGTTTACACCTATCCTTCAGGGACACACCTCATCTATGATTCGTGTATAAGCAATATGAAATATGGTTGTGAAGAGCAGGTGATGGGGCCACTGGGTACCCTGGAAATGGAAACAGCCAGGCTCTTTTCAGAAAATCATCCGCCGGCTCCGGGAATCCTCCAGCTGATCAACCAGATCGAGAAAAATATATTTGATACCGTTCCCATAGGAGGACCCAGCTGGGTACCTGAAGATCCAAGCGAGGATAAGGGTACGTACATTACAAAGGCCCTCAAATCAGATGGGACTGACATGCAAATGGAAGCATTTGCCAATGCGGTCAGGGAAAACAAGATCATTCCCGGGAACGCCGAGCATGGATATTATGCAGGCGTGGCAACCCTGTTGGGAGACCAGGCCATGATGGAGCGCAGAGTGGTAAAATGGCCTGAAGAATTCATGTTAAGCTAAAAACTTTTAATCTTATGAAAGATATTACCATTTCCGGAAAACGGATCAGAACTGAGTTGAAATGGCTGCTGGGATGTTTTGTCGCTGCCATTATTTTCAATGTCTATGCCATCATCCGTTACCAGACTTCATGGGCAGAGTTTATTACCACCCTTCATGTCGTGGTTATACTGGCCCTGGTGTTCTACATGTTGTTGTTGTTTCTCAGGGGACTTTTTACCCTGATCATACGTTTTTCAACAAGAAAAGGAAAAACCTGATGGCCTGGCATCTGGCTATTTTCAAGTATCATTAAATCAAATTAGGATCATTACTATGACAAGAAGTTCAAACCTTAGGGTAAGCCGTTTGGCAATTATTGGCGTGATTATTTTCAGCATCACGATCTCCTGTACAACGGATAAATCAAAAAGCCTTGAATCAAAACCAAGTAATATAATTTTAATGATCGGGGATGGGATGGGTGTAGCCCAGGTTTATGCGGGACTAACAGCCAATGGAGGTCACCTCAACCTGGAAAGTTGCACATATGTGGGTTTTCAAAAAACCTATTCCGCCAGCTCCTATATTACAGACTCAGGAGCCAGTGCCACAGCCCTGGCAACCGGCAGGAAAACCCGCAATGGCGCCATTGCAGTAGATACCAACGGGCAGAGATTGAAAACAATCCTTGAAATGGCTAAAGAAGCAGGACTATCTACAGGCCTAGTAGCTACCAGTACCATCACGCATGCTACCCCGGCCTGTTTTGTGGCTCATAACCCTGACCGTGGTAAATATGAAGAAATCGCCTTGGATTTTACTGGAGCAGGTCTTGAGGTAATTATCGGGGGGGGCAGGAACCATTTCAACAAGCGGGAGGATAAACAGGACCTGATTGAACAGTTCCGGGAAAACGGCTACCAGGTGACAGAGCGGATTGATCAGTTGGAACCTGCTCATCAAGGACCTGTTGCCGTTTTTACTGATTCCCTCGCTATGCCACCGGCATTAAAGAGGGGGGATCTGCTGCCAAGAGCGACCGAACTGGCCATTGGGAGGCTCTCAGTAAACCAAAAGGGATTCTTCCTGATGGTGGAAGGATCTCAGATCGACTGGGCAGGTCATGACAATAATACGGAATACCTGGTGTCGGAAATGATAGATTTTGACGATGCCATAGGGAAAGCACTGGATTTTGCCAGGAAAAACCCGGAAACACTTGTCATAATTACAGCTGATCATGAGACCGGGGCAATGGCTATTGAAAAGGGGGC
>SDBT01000350.1_pt1 | contig 70968 bp, 96 predicted proteins | sample 2277101 | NCBI WGS metagenome assembly SDBT01 (sample SAMN10404973, study PRJNA504765) | marine sediment metagenome | isolation source: marine sediment core GS10_PC15, 103 cmbsf | place: Arctic Ocean: Southern Knipovich Ridge | collected 2010
CCTTGGTCACGGAGACCGGCGCCGGGTTTCCCGCCGCGGTCGTCAATCGGCAGCTGTCGGTTCACTCCTATCCCATCTATACCATCCTGTCGGTGACTGACGGAGCCAACGCGAGCCCGACCATGGCCGATGGGGGGACGACCGACCTGGCGTCGGCGGGCACGGTCTTCGATGCCTATGCGCGGATGCCGACCAACTTCGGCAGCATCGAGTTGGTGTGGGACGCCGACCGCAACCAGGCCATCATCACCGGCTTTCCGCAAGCCGACCTGATGAAACGCGATCCGAACCGCAGCTCCATCGGCGACCCGGTGGCGCTCTTCGACTTCGACGTCGACTCGCTCGACGTGGTGCGCTACGAGTGGTGGCCCAAACCGTCGGCGGCGCGGCAGTATCCGATGCTCTACAAGGTGCGCCCCGCCAACCTCGCCGAGCAGACGAATCTGCGCGGTGTACTGCGCGACCGGGAAGACGTGCTGGTCGAAGGCGCCCTCGCGCGGGCCGCGATGTGGCCGGGACCGAGCACGGTGGTGCGGAATCCGTATTTCAGTCTTGCATTGGCGAAGGGGCACAAGGACGAGTTCAACCGACTGGTGGGCACGCTGCAGCTGCGCGATGATGATCAGCAGCTCAAGAGCATCATGAACTTCCCGTGGCACGAGTGGCAGCAACTCGGGGGTGACACCAGCGAACTCTTGCGGCAAACTGATGCCGTGGCGGGTGGGTTACTCTCAGGGTGGTAGGAGGATCATATGGCTAAAGGCAGTGGACTGATTTCCCCGGCGGGTGGTGGCTCGGCCGTGCCGACCGATGGCGACTTCGCCATGACCGACGTCGGCCTGGATGGCGACGGGAGCTTTCAACGCGGCAAGGACCCGAAGATTGACGGCGGCGTCGGTGGTGGGGGCCTGGTGCCCTCTCCCATCGACATGAGTGGCAGCGGACTGCCCTCGGCCGGCGACCCGATCATGGCCGTCTCGCAGCAGCTAACCGAGACGCCCAATTCGATGAGCGGCATGCCCGCCGGCATCGAGGGGGAGACCCTCGGCGACGGGGACCCGGGACCCGGTGGGTCGGTCGAGTTCGTCGACCTCGGGGCGTCGGTCGGCTCGGGACGCACCGTGCCAGGCCGCGACCTGGAGGACTTCAGCAAGAGCACCCGCGGACGCTAGGCGATGATCGACCACTACGACCTGACGCTCTCCGGCGCGGCGCAGCAAGTGTCGGACGTGATCCCGGCAGCGACGCGCGAGCAGCTCGATGTGCCGGCGCTGTCGGTCCAGTTCGAGATTGACGACGAGGACACTAACCCGGCCTTCATCGGTGGGGACGACTCGGTGACCGCGACGTCGTATGGGACGCGCCTGCCGGCCGTGCGGGCGGCGGAGCCGTTAACCGAGGTGCGGGTCTTCCGGGGCGTGAAGCTGCGCCTGCGGGAGTTCTGGATCATCGGCACGGCCGCCGACGTGGTCCACATCACCGTGGTGCGGGCGTGAAACGATGGCAACTGATTGCAGCAGGCATCGTCGCGGTCGCCCTGGTCACCAGCGGCTTCGTGATCGGCCAGCTGTGGGCGGCGAAGTCGCACGTGGACGCCGACCACGTGCAGCATCACCTGGTGATCCTGGTGATCAATGAACTCATTCGACGTGATCCTAGTCTCGCCGCGTTCGTCGACGCGGCGCTCGGCGCGCCCGAGACGGTGACCGCGCCCGTCGTCGAGGATCCTGAGACCCTGCCGGCCGACGAGCCGGTTTCACCGTAGGAGAAGGAGAACGCGATGGCACGCTATTCAGTGTTTGGGGACAAGGAAGTCGACAACGTCCTGCAGATCATTGGGACGAACAACACGGTCACCCTGCCGCGCCGGCAGAAAATCTACGACTACATGGTCGGGGCAGGGGTCGAGGCGCCCGCGGATGCCAGTCACGCGCACCAGCTCCTGCGGGCCACCGCCGACGGCACGTCTGACGCCGTTACGCCGATCCCACTTGATCCGGCCGATGCCGCGTCGCTGTTCGTGGGAGCGGATGCCATCACCGTCGACGCGGCGGGCACGCTCGTCGTCATGGACGTCGGGCTCAACCGACGAGCGACCTACCGCTGGGTGGCAGCGCCGGGGTCGGAGATCGTGGTGGCGGCGACGGACAACCTCGGGATTTATGGCCGCTTGAGCGCGGCGTCGACGGCGTTGTTCCATGCGACCCTGATGGTCGAGGAGCAGTAATCCTCGATGCAGGCGCTACGCGAGGCGTGTCCGGGATGTGCGCGGCTGTCGCTGCCTGGAACAGCGGTAGGCGGGAGCCATCGGTGTCCGTGTGGGCGAACATGGCTGCATGGTAATCTCCGCGGTCCGACCGGCTATTACCGTGAGCTGATCCAGGACATCGACTTCATCGCGGCGGTGATCGCATGAGGAACCCGGGTGGCGTGGGGGTCATCACCGACCCCCAGGCGGGTCAGCCATTTCAGGAGTGCGACTCGTTCACCTGTTTTCACTGCCAATACGTGGTGTGGGTGCGGCCTCTGGCGAATCCCTCGGACACGGGCGGCCTCTGCAAGATGTGCATGAAGCTCATCTGTCCGAAGTGCGTCGGTCGGGGGGTCTGCGTGACCTGGGAGCAGATGATGGAGATGCAGGAGGCGAAGGGACGCACCTATCGCAGTATCGAGGAGACGTTGGGGCGGGCCTTGAGCGAACCCTCACTCGTCTAACCGGTCGGTCCGAACGGAGGAGCACGACGCCGCGGCCGCCTGATGGGGCGGCCGCGGCGTTTTTTGTTGTAGAGGAAGGGAATCTGATGGCAGAACTGGTGTGCAAGGTCGGGGCAGTCAGCGCCGACCTCACCTCCTACCAAGACGGCGACGTACTGCTGGCGTTCCACGACGACCGCATCCACTACGTCTACGCCCAAGAGGTCTGCGATGCGCGTGTCGGGGGGAGAGTTCCTGTGGAGCGTAGCGGTCTGCGGGTGGACGCGCTGGGCTTGAGCCAGTTCTATATCGAGACCATCAGCCAGTTCCGCTTTGAGCGGGTGTCACGCACCGAGATCAAGCGGGTTCTCCTGTCCGACCTAAGTGAAGAGACCTTGAGCAACACCCCGAATGCCAAGGGGGAGCGCATTGACGTCGTGGAATATGTCCGGCGACGTCTGGCTCACTCGAAGACCAACAACAACGGTGGGAAGGCCATGTTTGGCACCGAGGGCGCCGAAGTCTGGTATGGCGGGAATACGAGGGTTAACACGGCGAACCTCACCACCATCTGGAACGAGATCGAACGGCTCACACCCGAGCGGAAGGTGGATCACGGCCGGTATCCAAACCTCGACTTCCGCAAGCACCTGGTGTTGCGTGTGAACAACTTCTCTGCGGCTCGTGGGTCCGCTATGACCGCCACCGAGGATAACAACACCGACCCCGACAACCCCGTCATAGTTCGCAAGCGCGCGATGTTCGTCGACATTGATGCCACCCTCACGACGCAGGAGTCCACCGACACGCGCGACCGCACGACCGAGGTGAAGCTCTCCCGCGAGTTCATTGAAGCCACCATCGTCGAGACCCGCTAGATGGCGACCGTCACCACAAGCCTTGGAGTTGGAACCAGCCACGACGAGAACGCGGCCATCTCGGCCGTATCGGGGGCTGGTCCGTGGACGGTCACCATCGCAGCGAACTCGTCGGTTAACGGTGATGCGCTCCATGATGAGCACGCCTCGCCACGCAAATATCTGATCACGGCTGGCGGTGGGACAACGTCGCTCACGGTGCGGGATTCCGAAGGGGTGGGGGGTGAACCAGACAACTCCGGCACGTCCCTGTCAGCTATTAAGCGGTATTACAGCACGATGCCGTTGTGGGAGGCGGACCTCGACGACACCGGTCTCTACGCGTCGGGCGATATCGCGGTTGCTGAGTGCTACGCCGATGCAGATTTCACCGCAGTCCTCACCATCAACGGAGGTGGAACTGTTGGGATTCTCAGCACTGAGGTCACGGCGCCAGTAGGAGAGCGCCACGATGGGACACGCGGGACAGGCGTGACGGTTGATTCGTCTGGTGTGGGGGCGATAATAAATTCGACGGTAACGAATCGCGCCAGTCTTCTCAGTTGGATCACGGGCCTTGATTGGGGCGCGGGGTCGTCCGGCAAGACTGGCGTGAGAATAGGATCAAATGGTGTCCTAGATGAAGTCCATCACATGCTTCTCGACGGTGGATCGAGTCCGCATACGACGTGTGTGAGAGGAATCGATTGCCAACGAAATACGGTCAACTGTCATAACAATTTCCTCCTAAATGTTGCTGGGGCAAGTGGCGGTGGCTACGGCATTCGTCTCGGTAATTCAGCTATAAACGTTCAGAACAATACTATTTATAACCAAGACGCTATTGGGATTAACTGTGACAACGGCTCAACGACGGTCTGTCAGAATAACATCGCCTTCTCAGACGGTGTGGACTATGACGAGGCTGGGGCCAACTTCGCCACCGAGGATCACAACCTCTCCGGAGACGCAACAGCCGAGGGCACTGGAAGCCTGATCAGTGGGGTGGCTGCGGACATCTTTGTCAGCACCACTGGCGGCAGCGAAGACCTCCACCTCAAGAGTGGTGCCGCCGTTGACCCCATCGACGCAGGTGTCGATCTCGGCACCACGCCTACTGGCGTCCAGTTCGACATCGACAACCGCGACCGGGACGCCGAGGGCGACACCTGGGACATGGGGGCGCATGAGTTTGTGGCCGCCGGCGCCCCGGACACCGAAGCTGCCACGCGCTTCACCGGCGAGCTCCCGTCGCGCCGCACGCCGCTGCCGAACCTCGCGGGGATGACCCCGTCGTGTCATCAGGGCGATGAGGAGATTCTCGTCAAGGCGGCCTAAGGCTGATGCCCTTCCCGACCACCCCGATCCTGGACGACTTCAATCGCGCGGACGAAGGGCCACCCCCGTCGGCGAGCTGGGAATTGGTGGCGGATACTGCGTTTGGGCTGATCGTCCTTTCCAATCAAATCAAGCGCGAGATCGACACCACGACCGCCGCCCAAGCGTGGATTGCGCCGTTCGGGAATGACGCCGAAGTCTACGTAGATATCCCAGCCAGGAGTGAGCCGGAGGGGTTCACCTACGCCAACATCATCCATAACGAAGCCGGCAACCTTGACGGCTACCTCTTGGCGATCGTCGGTGCCGATTCCTCGATCAGCGTCAGCGGCACCGACGACGAGGTTCAGCTGCGGCGCTGGGACAACAGCTCGAGTTCTCTGATCTCGAGCCTGTCGATTCCGGCGTGGTCGGATGGTGATGCGATTGGGCTCCGGCGCGTCGGCGATCGGCTGGACGGGTGGTATAAGCCGGTCGGCGGGAACTGGACGCGCATCCTGGTCGCCATCGACGCGACGTATGACCTCTCAGTCGATGGGCAAATCGCCGTGATGGTTGGTCCGTTTTCGGGGACCGACACCCTGTGGCGCGGTGATAATTTCGGCGGCGGGTCGATCCAGCCTGAAGCCGCCGATCTGATGTGGTTCCCGCCCGGCGGGGACATCGTGGAGTAGCCCATGCGCGGGCCCACGGACGACACCACCCAATCCCAGATCTTTGGCCCGGTCTTGGTGCCTGGCCGGCAAGTGCCTGCCGAGTCTTGGGAGCCTGCCTACGACGACAACCCGCCGGCGGCGCACCCGACGACTCGCGCCCTCGCCGCGCTGGTGCCGGCCTTCTTCATGGCGCTGGGGCCGGCGCTGGGGTCGCCGGCGAGCGACCTCTCCTGGCAGCCACAATATCCCGATCAGATCGCACCTGCATCGGGCCTGCATGCGAGCCAGCAGCAGGCCGTCGCCCTCGACCCGGAGCCAATTACCGACGCCTTTGATCCGGCGACCTTCCCGTATCCGGACTACCCCGACAGCGTCCAACGTGCCGTCCTGCACGCGGGTCAGGTCTCCTCGGTCGTTCGATCGCTCTTCGATCTGACCCCGCGGGGGCTCGTCTTCTGCATCGATCACGAAGACGGCACGCTGTCGGAATATGACACGACCGTCACCGATGGCGGGGATCTATCGGTTGAAACGTCAGCGGCCCTCGCCCGCACGCATTTTGGGCTCCAGCTCCTGTTTGACGACACCACGCAGCTTGAGGCGTTCAAGTCCTTTGAGGAGCTGCCGCGGGGGGATTTCCGATACCGGTTCCACCTTGACCTGAACACGTTGGTGATGGCCGACGGGGATCAGTTCTCCCTCCTCGAGGTGTCGGCGGTGGGGGTGGGCCCCCGGACGCGCATCCAAATCGACCGGAGCGGCGCCGATATCCGGATGCGCCTGCGGGTCATTACTGACGTTGGCGGGACCAACACCGCCTGGGTCGTCCAGAGTCTCCCGGGGGAGCACGTCATCGAAGCGGTGGTGACCCGTGCCTCCTCCGCGGTCGCCAGTGACGGCACCGGCACGCTCTTCATCGACGGCGTTGAGGTCGCGGCCATCGCCGGGCTCGACCTGTTCGATCTGATCGGCGCCAATCAGTTCCGAATCCGCACCGAGGCCCTCGACGCGGGGACGAGCGGCACGATCTTCATCGACCAGATCTGCCTGCGTGATGATGCGACGCTGATCGGGGACGACCAGCATGTGTGGCAGCCGGTCTACCCCGATCAGATCGCACCCACGCTTGGACTCCATGCCAGTCAGCAGCGCGCGGTCTTCTTCAACCCGGAGCCGATTCCAGACGCCTTCGATCCGGCGACGCTTCCGTTGGTGGTGTCGGGGGATGTCGTCCGGCGGGTGGGTCCCCACCCCGCCCAGGTGCCCTCCTTCTTCTACGAGGGCAACCCGGCGGATGTCGATCCCCAAGCCGAGGAGATGGGCTGGTCGCCGGCGCTCCCGGACGTCGCCCGCGGCCGCGCACTCCATCCGTCGGGGATGCCCAGCACGTTCTTCGTCGGGGAGCCGACGGATGTTCCCGACACGGCTGAGCTGCGTGGGTGGTCGCCGACTTACCCCGATGCGCTGGACCGTCTGACCCGGCACCCCTCGGGGATGCCGTCGACGTTCTTCGTCGGCGAGCCGGGCGACGTCGACGTCACCGCCGAGTTCGCCTGGCGGCCGATCGCCCCGAGTCAGATCGACCGCGTAGTCCCGCATGCGTCGTCGATGCCTGCGGTCTTCTACCAGGGGGACCCGACCGATTTTGGCTTCGAGGAGCTCTCGTGGTCGCCGACGTATCCCGACCAGATCGCCGCCCGCGCGTCGGTCTTCCCGGCGGACCACTCGTTCTTCTCCGGGAACCTCGACCCGAAGATCTTCCCCCCGGTGCTCGGCAGCTGGTATCCGACCTACCCGGATCGGGTTGACCCGACGCCTGGGCTGCACGCGGCGCACCAGCGACCGTTCTTCTTCGATCCGGAGCCGATTCCGACCCCGGACGTGCCGATCGCGGAGCAGGGGTGGCGCGGGTCCGCTCCGGACACCATCGACCGCCGGCCGTCGATGCACGCGGCGCCTTACTTCTTCTTTGTCGGGGAGCCGAGCGACTTCCCGCCGGCGGAGTTCCTTGACTGGGCCGCGGCGTATCCCGACCAGATTGCGCGTGTCGAGCCTCACCCCTCGGGGATGCCGTCGGTGTTCCCGACGCTCGACCCGCAGGGCTTCCTCCCGCCTGATCTGTCATGGGAGCCCGAGCTGCCGACGCAGGTCGACCGTGTCGAGACCCACGCGAGTCGGATGCCGTCGGTGTTCCAGACGCTGGCCCCCGAGCTCTTCCCGGTCGACGACCTGCGCTGGGAGCCGGAGTATCCAGACGCGGTGGACCGACGGACCCTGCCGACGGCGGACGTCCCGTTCTACTTCGCGCCTGAGCGGACACCGGACGCCCCCTTCGACCCGGCGACGCTGACCTGGCTGCCGACGCTCCCCGCGTTCGCGCGTGGCCCCGAGCCGCACGCGCACCGCGACCCCGCGGTCTTCTTTGATCCGGAGCCGATCCCGGATGTGGTGCCGGACGTCGTGCCGTCGGTCTATCCCGACCTCCTCCATCGGGTCCAGCCCCAAGCTGCGGTCTTCGTCTTTGAGCCGATCAACATTGGCACCGAACTCCGCGTCACGCAGATGCCGGTGGAGGCGGTGCAGGTCGATGACGCGATCGAACTCCGCGTGACCCAGTTGCCGGTGGAGGTCGCCCAGGTTGACGACACCATCGAGACGCGGCTCACGCAGATGCCGATCGAGATCGTCCACACGGGCGATTGCCCCACCTTCGAGCCGTCGGTGCCGCCGCCTGCGGGCTTGCCCCCGCCGTGTCCGCCAGTGGCCCCGATTGCCGTGTCGTCACATGACTGTCCTCCAACGGGGACCAAGTAGAATGGGAGCCGAACGATGAGTATCGTCTTCACCGAATCGTTTGATCACTACGGCACCGACGTCAACCTGTTGCCCGACGGCAAGTGGACGACGATTCCCGGCGGACTGAACTCCCTGGTCGCGGCCGGCGGGCGGTGTGGGACGACGGCCTATCGCAACACGGCGTCAGGGCAGCTCGGCCCCGCAGTGGGGCTGGTCATCGGGGATCAGTTCTCCTGGGGGCATGTCGGCATCACGCGGCAAGACATGGCGGCCGGCATCGTCGATATTGACTTTCAGGAACCGGCGGGCACCTCCCAGTCGTTCTTTCGGTTTATGACCGACGGAGCGATTGAGTTCTGGCAAGGACCCAATGTGGCGCTGGGCAACCAGTTGGCGACGTCGGCGCCGGGCGTCTATTCGCTCAATAATGCGTTCGTCTTCGAGTGGGAGGTGTTGATCGATGCCGCCGCCGGGACGGTCCAAGCGTGGGTGGATGGGCTCGAGGTGATTGCGCTCACCGCGGGGCTCAACACGCGGGCGACGGCGTCGGGCACGCCCGCGGCCTACTCGGCGATCAAGATCGGGTTCACCAATGGCTATCTCATCGACGACGTCATCTTCGGCGATGGCATCGACTCAGGCATCGCCGGCAAGCCGAACAATGGCCGCATCGGCCCGGCCCATGTGACTGCGGTGCTGGCCGAACTCGACTCGGTTGTGGGCGGCGGCTTCCACAAAGACTTCTCGCTCTCGGCGGGCGCGGACCATGGGGCCAACGTCGACGACAACCCCCCGAACGCCGACACCGACTACAACTTCTCGCTCATCACGACGAACCGGGACTCCTACACCTTCCCGGACATCAAGATCGGCACCGGCGACATCTTCGCGGTCAACGTGCTGCCGATGGTCAAGAAGTCGGACACGTTCAACACCCGGCTGCTCAAGCCGCTGGTCCGCTCCGGCGGGGTGACCGCGGTGGGCGTGAACCAGGCGGTGCCAGACACGCAGTATGAGTATCGGTGGGAGATCTTCGACGGCAACCCCGTCGGCTCGGTGGCCTGGACGGTGGCGAGTGTGAACGCAGCCGAGTTTGGCCTGGAGGACTTCGCATGAGACTGGTGAAACGGGCCGCTCGCTACACGCTGTTCGCAGGGCTCTTCGTCGTCGGGGTGGCCATTGCGCAGCCGCTGTCCCAGCAGGTGCTCATGCTCCTCGACCGGGCGAACGTCTGGACGGCCCTGCAGACCTTCGACGACGTCACCATCACGGGCACCTGCACGGGCTGCGGCGGCGCCGGGGGCGGCACGGTCACCTCCGTGGCGATGACGGTCGCGCCGGTGGCGATCTTCGATATCGGGGGCACGCCCATCGTCGGGGCCGGCACCCTCGCCCTGACGATGGACACCCAGACGGACAATTTCGTGCTCGCGGGGCCCGACGGCGGGGGGCCGACCATCCCCACCTTCCGGGCCCTGGTCGATGCCGACATCCCGAACATCCTGACGCTGACCGGCTCCAGTCTGCTCTGGTCCGAGATCGACTTCACCATCTCCAGTTTCGCGGACATCGTCACGACGTCGGCGGCGGACATCGACTCGGGGAAGCTGGCGCTGGCGCGGATTACCACCGGCGGCACGGTCGGCCAACCGTTGCTGGCTGGCGCGGCCGACCCGGCGTATGCCGCGCTGGACCTCTCCGTGGCCACCTCCATCACGGGGCAGCTGGTCGCGGCGAGCTTCCCCATCCTGACCGGCGACATCACCACGGCAGGGGGCTCGCTGGCCACCGACCTGAGTGCCACCGGGGTCGCGGCGGCCATCTACGGATCGGCGACACAGATTCCGCAGATCACGGTGGACGATGAGGGCCGGATCACCCTGGCGGCGAACCTCGCCATTGGCTCGAACAACCTCCTGGACGCCTCCCGGCATACCGACACGGCCGCCAACGCGGCGACCCGAGGCTCGGTCATCACCGGGGATGCGGGCAACGCCTGGGACGAGTTGATTCGGGGCGCGCTCGGCACGGTGCTGCGCTCTGACGGCACCGACGTGCTGTGGTCCACGGTCGGCACGCAGCTGACGGCGCTTGATGCGGCCAACATCACCCTGAACCAGCTGGCCATGGCGCGGGGCGGCACCGCCGGGAACCTGACCGCCTCGCTCGGCGCGGTGGTCTACTCCACGGCCGGGGCGTTCGCCCTGACGGCCGTTGGCGTCGCCGCGCAGTGTCTGCTATCGAATGGCGCCGCGGCCCCCACCTGGGGCGCGTGTGCCACCCTGGCGGCGCACAACCTGCTCTCGGCGACGCACGGGGATACGGTGGCCGGCTCGCCGGTGCGGGGCGACATCATGATCGCCACGATGGCCCCGGCGTGGGACCGGCTGACCCTCGGCCCCGTCGGCGCGTTCCTGCAAAGCGATGGCAGCGACCCGCTGTGGTCGACCGCGGGCGCCACACTGACCACCCTCAACGCGAGCGCGCTGACTGTGGGCACCGTGCCGACGGCGCGGCTCCCCATCATCGGGGTGGCCAATGGCGGCACGGGGCTCGTCTCCTACGTCGTCGGCGACCTGCTCTCGGCGAACACCACCACGACGCTGAACGCCCTCACGGCCGTGGCGGCGAACCAGGTGATGACGAGTGCGGGCGTCGGCGTGGAAGCGGCCTGGTCGGGCACGCCGACCCTGACCGAGATCAACCTGCTGACCGAGATCAATCTGGGCGGCATCGCACTCATCATCGAGACGGCGCCGACCGTTTCCGCGTGTGGCACGGCGCCGTCCATCTCGAATGAGAATGGCACGGCCGCGTTCCGGATCACCGTCGGGACGGCCACGCCGAGCTCCTGTCAGGTGGACCTCCCGACGGCCGCCAACGGGTGGAACTGCTACGCGACGAACTTGACCGGCCGGCTGGCCAACGTCGCCGAAGAGCATGTGTTCCAGATTTCCGACACCACGACCACCGCCGTGCTGGAGAACCAGACCAACAGCTCGGGCGCGGCCGCCGCCTTCGTCAACAATGATGTCCTCGCGGTGAGCTGCTTCGCCTTCTAAGCCATGGCCCATCAGCACATCACCCTCGCCACCCTGCGCACGCGCCTGTTCGAGCGGGTGGACACCTCGCAGCACTGGGTGAACGCCGAGGCGCTGATCAAGATCAACGACGCCATCCGCTTCTGGAATGTGCTCACCGGCTACTGGCGCGCTCCGCAGACGAAGATTATCCAGCCGGCGAGCGACCCCTGGAATTTCCTCACGGGGGACATGACCTGGCCGATGCGGATGGAGCTGGGGACCGGCACCGACCGGCTGGTGGAGAAGACCTCCATCGCCGCCATCGACATGGGCATCCCGGGGTGGGAGGGGCAGTCGATTGGCGACACGGGGCTGCCGGATCGGATCACCTTCTGGATGCCGCGGTCGCTGCAGCAGTTCGCGGTCTGGCCGAAGCCGGCCGTGGCCCCGGGCGGCGTCGCGGTCACGGTCCTCTTCGACGGCATCGCCGAGACGCCGGTGCTGGTCAATGATGGCGACTTTGTGGACCTCGAAGACGATGTGCACGACGTGCTGCTCGACTACGCGGCGCACCTGCTGCAGTTCAAGGATGGCGGGCCGAAGTTCTTCTCCACCGCGGAGACCTATCAGGCGCTCATCGCGCTCGCCGGCGACTACAACGCGCAGCTGCGGGCGACGACGATCTACAAGCAGGCGCTGACCAAGGACACCGACCGTGACCAGCGCCACCGGACCCGCGCGTTCTCGCCGGTGCCGTCGACCGCCGACCCGCTGGCGCTGGGGCAGGACCGGTTTGCGCAGCGGGCGACGTCGACGGCGACGAGGCAGAGTCGCTGATGGCCTACCTCACCGACGCGGTGCTCTTAAATGAGATTCAATACGACCTCATCGAGGCGCCCGACTCCGGGGCCACCTTCCCGTCGGGGCTCTGGACCGCGGCTGAAGTGCTCGCGTCGCTCAACGATGCGCAGCGGCTGTATGTGAAGGCGACGCGCATCATGGTCGGCCGATCGAACTTTACCGTGGCCGCGCTCGACCAGCGCGTCGACATCGAGGCGATTGGCGGGCTCGAAGATGTGGTGCAGATCATCCGCGTGAGCTACGTGACGTCGGACGGGGTCTTCCACGAAATCCCGGCGACCGACTTGTTCGGCGCGGACCACGGCCGGCCGGAATGGGCGGGGGAGACCGCGGCGGTGCCCCTGGCGCATACGGTCACCGACGGGCTGACGACCGAGCTGATCTTCATTCCGGCGCCAACGAACGAAGGCACCGTGTGGCTCCACTTCATTCCCCGTCTGCCCACCCTCGACCTCGCCCTCGGAGGGCAGCCGCTGGCGCTGCCGAGTGAGTTCACCCTCGGGGTGAAGTGGAAGCTCCTCGCCACGCTGCTCGGCAAGCCCGGCCGGGCGCAGGACACCGGGCGGGCGTCGCTGTGTGAAGCGCGCTACCAGGACATGGTGGCGCTGGGCACGGAGATCGTGGAGGGGATGGTCTGATGCCGTTTCCCGGACGGGGCCGCACGTCGACCGTGCTCCTCCCCTCGGCCGCCGTCACCACGATGCCGTTCGAGGCGCCCTACCAGACGCCGATGTTCCAGTTCGGCACCGAGGGGCTCAACCTCCGGGATCCTCCCGACCGGCTGACGTCGCAAGAGATGTCACGGGCCACCAACCTCGACCTGCGCGGCAACGGCGAGGTGCAGACCCGCTGGGGGCAGTTCGAGTTCGCCACCTCGGGGGGCACCAAGGTGCACAGCGGGGAGCAGCTCCGCGACCCCCGAGGGAACAGCCAGACTCGGGTGTGGGGCATCGACACCAACCTGTTCATCGGCCGGGACGGGGGCCTCACCCAGATCGATACCGGCTACTCCGGGGACCCGCTGACACTCGTGCCCTTGCGCCCCGATCATGGCGGAGCGAGCTGGATGTATGTCTCCGACCGGGACCGCATGCGGAAGGTGCGCAACGACGGGCTGAACCTCCCGATTGGGGTGGCGCGCGCGGCAGCGCCCACGTCGGCGTTGCTCGCGGCCGAGGTGACGCAGATCGCCGACTTCGAGACCACGGACTCGACCGAGGCGGCGCAGTGGGGCCCAACGACGTTCATCGGCAGCGTCGAGGACTGGATTGCGGAAACCACCGACGACACCGACTCGAAGGTCGGCGCGAACGCGGTGCGGTTCGCGATCCGCTGGTCGAACTCGCAGGTGCCCGCCGACAACCGGGACCCCATTGCCTTCTTCCCCATCACGCGCACGTTTGACCTCTCGAAGGTGGGTGTCCGCGACGCCAGCGACAGCGACCTGTTCACGATGTGGATGAAGCTCAACTTCACCATCGGGAACGTCTTGCGGCGCGACGAGCCGGACCTCATCGGCGAGCAGATCGAGGAGATGCGGATCTACTTCGTCACCGGCGACCCGGGGTCGTTCGTGCCGACGGTGCTGCCGGCGTCCACCGAGAACAGCACCGACAACCGCGACGCCTACGTCAAGTCGATCCGGCAGAACGAGCTCACGACGATGTTCACCGGCCACCGGTCGATGGCCTTCGCCCAAGGCGACGAAGCCACCGTGCTCTCCCCGATCGACTTCGTCGAGCGCACGTCGCGCTCGCGGGATTCGAGTTCCACCGCGTCGGAGTCCTCTGGTGGCACCGACCCGCCCCCGCTGACGCCCTTGGAGATGACCATGGGCATGAACGAGTGGAAGCAGCTCGGGGCCAAGGGACGGCCGTTCCGCCGGGGGCAGTTCTACGCCATCGGCGAGCCGGACTGGGCGAAGGTCGTCGGCCTCATCATCTACATGAAGCTCCACACGCGCGGCGGGGGGCGGCTCTCGATGTCGCTGGACGACCTGCGCTTCACCGGGGGGTATGGGCCGGACACCTCGGAGCCCGAGTCCACGCCCTACGACGTCCGGGTCACCGACTTCGATACCCGCACCGGCACCGAGGGCAACCCCTCGGAGGAGCAGGAGGACGAGGTGCCGCCTCGGTTGGAACCGGCGCGGCAGGGCATCGTCGTCACGCCGGTGGCCAAAGGCGACGTCGATTTCCGGCAGCGCATCTATGTGCGGGGCGGGCTGAACTTCATCGACTGGTTTCTGGCCGGGCGCAATGACGCGGACGGCGCGGCCTTCACCGTCGAAGACGACGACATTGTGCTCCGCGCGAAGTCGACGGTGCAGCTGGATCACGACGAGCCGGTCACCACCACCGAGACTGACGGCTCCACCCTGCTGGCGCAGCCGCTCCGGGTCATCTTCCCGCTGGGCGACCTGCTGGTCGGGCTTGGCGATGCGATCCGGCCGGGGTTCATCTACTGGTGCCGCACCGGGGAGTTCGGGCACTGGCCGCCGCAGAACAACGACGAGGTCTGCCCGCCGGGCGAAGAGCTGATGAGCGGGATTCCCTATGGGGGCCAAGCGTTCGTCTTCTCGCGCCGGCGGATGTTCATCGCCTACCAGAACCTGACGACGTCGGGCTCGGTCATCACCACCAACACGGCCTGCCACCGCGGGCTGCACTCGCCGTGGGCGCTGACGGTCGGGGAGCGCGGGGTCTACGCCGTCGATACCGATGGCATCTATGTCACGACGGGCGGGCCGCCGACCGAGATCGCCGAGAAGCTCTACTCGCTGTTCCACCGCGAAGCCCGCAACGGCTACTTCCCGATCAACATGAGCCAGTCGGAGGAGATGCGCCTGGTGGCCATGGATGGCCGCATCTTCTTCCAGTATGAGGACTCCGAGGGCGACAGCCACCTGGCGGTGTTCGATGAGCGACGCAACGTCTGGATTGGCATCTGGACCTTCGGGCAGGAGGTGGGCACCATCTGGGTGGAGCACACCGAGTCGATCACGCCCAACCTGGTGCGCTTCCGGATGGGCGGGAAGACGACGGGCAGCGGCTACGCGCTCTCCGATACCGCCTTCAACGATGACGGCACCGCCATCGCGGGGCTGCTGCGCACCGGCATGTGGAACGCCAACCTGCAGCGGGAGAACAAGCAGCTCGGGGATGCCATCATCGACCTCGACCCCGCGCTCACCGACATCGTGACCACCTTCCGGGTGGATCTCGACCGGGTCACCAATGCCAGCCAGACGGTGCCGTCCACCGACGACGGCCGCCGGCCCTACATCCTCGACGCCTTCGGCACCACGCCGCAGTTTGCGATCACGGCCTCGCTCGAGGTGAGCTGGTCGTCGGCGAACCGGCGGCCGCGGCTGTATGAGTGGGGCATCGGGTTCCTGCCCATCCCGGAGGAGACCAACCGGCGCGCGACGCAGTGGGATGACCTGGGGTCGGCGAACGAGAAATACCTGACCGGGGTGATGCTTGAATGTGACACCTTCAACGTCCTCAAGTCGTTCACCATCGAGTATGACCTGGCCGGGACCATCCTCCCGGTGACCAACGTGTCGCCGGCGTCAGAGGTGCTGGCGAACGGCCGGCATCGCTTCTTCTTCAGCTGGCCGCGGGTGAAGGCGAACCTGGTCCGGCTCCGGCCGTCCGACGAGTGCGTGCCCTGGATCAATTTCAAACTCGAATGGATGGCGGACCCCGAGCCGCCACGCATCGCCGACTGGGACTCGAACTACGAGGAGTCGTTCGACAGCTACTACACCGGGCTGGACATCGTCGCCGACACCTTCGGCCTGGAGAAGCAGATTGAGCTCTACGTCGACAACGTGCGGCTGACGCACCCGACGACGGCGGAAGCGTTCTGGCGGATCAACACCATCGGGAAGCGGACGGCGCACCTGTCGACGGTGCCGGCGTATGGCCACATCTTCCGCTACGTCGCCATCGACAACAACCCGGGTATCGACTACGCGCACCGCTGGTTCCTGCAGACGCAGCCGAGTGAACAGACGAACTGGAACCAGGGCTTCAGCGTCGGGGGCACGCGCGCCGACAAGTGGATGAAGGGCGTGGTGCTGGAGATCGATACCTTCGGCATGCAGAAGCAGGTCCGCGTCGAGGTGGACGGGACCGTCGTCGAGAACTTCGATGTGACGGTAACCGGTCGTCGGGTGATCCAACATGCTTTCGCCACCCAGGTGCGCGGCCGGGTGATGCGGGTCTTCTCGGTGGACAACGTCGCTGCGCGGCTCTGGCCGCCCCCGCAGATCATCTTCGACGAGGAGCCGTTGGCGCTGCAGCGATGGGAGACGCAGGAGATCACGCACGGGCTCGACGGCTGGATGATTCCGGTCGAGGCCAAGATTTGCTACCGCTCGACGGCTGCGGTCAACATCATCGTCACCTCGACCATCGGCGATGACGGCACGACGGTGGTGGACACCTACACCGCGGCGCTGCCGTCGACGGCCGATGCCAAGCACAAGGTGCCGTTCTTCTTCCGGGCGCGCAAGGGACTGCTGTTCAAGTATGTGCTCACGAGCAGCGCCGACTTCTATCTCTACCGTGAGGAGAGCGAGCTGCACATCCAGCCGTGGGGCCAGGCGGAGCGCCGGCCGATCGTCAAGCCGTTCGGCAACGACGACCTGGATGCGCCGCGCCAGATGGTGGCCAAGGTCACGCCGGACTCCGACGTGCCGGGGCGTGATCCGTCGGTGCCGGCGGTGCCGCAAAGTCAGTAGATGGCGTCTCTCCTCCCGCCGAACCTCGGCCAGATCGACGACCACGAGACGGCCAACTCGCTGCAGCGACTGTTCGAGCTCGTCGACCGACTGGAGACGCAGCTGGCGACGTGCCAGGTGGATCTCGACGCGGCCACCACCGAGCTGGCGCGGCTCGCGGATCTGGAGCAGGCGGTCGCCCGGACCCGGGATGACATCATGCGGACGCGGCTGCACGTCGACCAGGTGGTGAGCGGGGAGACCGCATGAGTCGGCTGCCGCCCATCCCGTCCGGGGTGGCGCACACCCCCGAAGGACAGAGCATGCTGCGGGCCTTCGAGCGGCTCTGCGCGATCGAGACCGGCACCGAGGTCATCGCGCGTGACCTGGCGTCGCTCACGGTGGGGACGCGGATCACGGACCTGGTCCAGACCATCAACCGGAACCGTGATGAGGCCATGCGGGTCAACATCCGCGTCGACCAGGTGGTGGCCGCGCCTCGGCCGTCTCCGCCAGGCGGCACGCCTGGAGGTGGGGCGAAGCCACGGCCGACGGACCCCGGACCGGGACCGGAAGACCCCGACAACCAGGCGCTGGTGCGCAAGCCGGACTCGCCGCTGTCGGTGGTGCTCGCGGTCGACGCCGCCTTCCCGGGACTCATCAACCAGAGCTGCGTGGAGAACGGGGGTAACAACGACTTCCTCGATGAGGTGATCCGTCGGCTGCGGCTGGACTCGGAGCGGTGGGGCTACCTGTGCGTGCGGCTCGACTGCACCGACAACCGCGGCGACCAGGTCGGCTACTTCTCGGGGCTGGAGTCCCCGCCGGTGCAGCAGTCCCACAAGTATTACAACTGGGACATCATCGCCAACCACTGTTCCGCCGGCAATCAGCAGCCGCAGGCGCTCGACCGATCGCGCACGGACATGGACGACAACATTAACCTCTGGAAGTTCCCGAAATGATCGTCCGCGAGCTGCCGCCGGAGGAGTATGGACGTCTCCGCGGCGCCGGGGGACCGTTGGCCGAGGCACTCCGGAAGGATCTGCCGCTCCCGGACCCCCAGCACACCCGCATTGGCGTCATTGAGGATGCCACCGGCACCATCAAGGGCTACGTCGTGCTGTTCGACGCGCTGCATGTCGAGCCGGTGTGGTTCGACGAAGACATTCGGCACCGCCCGAAGGCGGGGGCCAAGATGCTCGACTGGGTCGTCCGGGCGGTGAAACGGACTGGTGCGGATTCGGCCTTTGGTATTATCCTGGAAGCCGATCAGGCGACGGTGGCCCCCTTCGCAGCCAAGCTCGGGTTCACGCCACTCCCCGGACAGCTCTACGCGGTGCGTATCGCGCGAGAACCAAAGGAGACCTGATGGCCCCCGTCATCCCCTTCATCCCTGCCATCGCCGCCGGGGGCGGTGCCCTCGCGGGGTTCCTGGGCCGACCGAAAACCCCCAAGCCCAGTGCGCTCGAACAGCAAGCCTTTGGGGAGTCGATTGCGACGTCGCAGGAGCAGCGCGCCGGCCAGCGGGATCTGCGACGCATCGGGGTGCCGGCTCTCGCCCAGGCCACCGACTTCTTCGGCAATCTCGTCAGTGGCGATCCGTCACGGTTGGCGGCCGCGGCCGCGCCTGAACAGAATGCGATTGCGGCGAGCTTCCGGGGCGCCCGGCAGAACATCCGTGAGACCGGTCGCGGCGGCACGCGGGACCTGGCCCTGCAGCTGAACTCCCGCGACAACGCGGCGGCTCAGGCGGGCGTCGTCGGTCCGTTGCGGTCGAACGCCGCGTCACAGCTGGCGAATATCGGGAGTGCAGCCTCGACCGCCGGTGCGGGCCAGCCGAACTTCGGGCAGGTCGGAGCCTCGCTGGGCGACCTGCGGCTTCGTGGCTCGGCACTGCAAACGTCGGCGCAGCAGACCGCCGGCGGCAGTCTCGGCAATTTCCTCTTCGACCTGGCGCAAAATCAAGGGACGAAGGCCAGTCCGGGCGGCTTCTCGCCGCGGGCGGGCACGATTGAAGCCGGGCCGCCGAACTTCGGCACCTCCTTCGGGTTTGGGAGTCCTGGGCCTGCGCCATTGGCTGCATGATGCCGTTGCCTCTGATGGACCCGTCGTGGCTGGATCTGGTCGGCGTCGTGATGCTCGGCCAGTTCTTCCAGGCCCTGCTCGGCGGCATCTCGCAGGGCTCCCGCGCCGAGCGTGGGCGGCTGACCGACCAGGCCAACACGCAGGCGGAGCTGGAGAACCGTCTCCTGCTGGAGCTGGCCAAGTCGCCGGACCCGGAGGTGCAGGCGCTGGCGCTGACCGGCCTCCTGACCGGCAACCAGACCAAGGCCAAGGGGAAGAAGGGCGTCAGCGGGCTTGGCGGGTTCCTCACCGAGGTGCAGGAGAATCCGATCCTACCGGCGTTGCAGTCTCTCCTGCAGACGCCGGCCGAGGAGGCCCAACCCGGCCAGCCGGACGTAGAAGGCTTCCTCGGGTCCTCGGGGGTGACCACCCCGATCAGCTCGCCGAATGCCCCAGGCGCGGCCGCCCAGGCCCCGCGAGGGACGGTGGAGCAAGTGCCCGGCCAGTCGCCCGTGCAACAGCTGCCGCCGTTCCAGCCGGTGGGGCCGACGACGGCGACGACCGCGGGCGGGGCGACCTCGATCACGCCCGGTCAGCCGTTCGGGGAGCCGATCGGACGGCCCACGCAGCTGGGCCTCCCCGCGCCGGGGCCGATTCCACAGACGCCGGACCAGCCGGCGGTGCCTCGACAGATTTTTCGGACGGATGCCTTTGACGAGGCGGAGACGACACGGGCGCGGATTCAAGCGACGGCCGAAGCGTTCCGGGAACAGCTCCCCGGGGTCTCCGACGAGTTCATCGCGAGGGCGGTGGTGGCCGCGGAAGGCGGGGGTGCAGCCTTCACCAGCGCTAGCGGCCAACGCACGACCTTCCAGTCGCTCGGGAACGTGGAAGGGAATCAACTGCCACCCGACACCCTCGATTCCTTCGGCCGTCCAGTCGAGCAGAACTCACGCTACAACGCCGTCCAGCTCCCGGATCTCAGCCTGCAGTTCTTCCCGGTCGAGGACCGGGTGAGCCGCCAAGGTGTCGCATTCCGCGATGCCGCCTTCAGCATGGGATTTGACAGCCCGGATAACGTGCCGCAGGAACGGCGGCCGGAGCTGGAGCAGCGGGCTCAGCAGATTCTGCAGGGTCAGAGCTTCTCCCGAGGCTTCGGGTCGGGTCTGGGCGGGATTGAAGCAGATAAAGCGAAGCCCCTGACGGCGACTGAGGCGTTGCAGCTGCAGGTCACTTTCGGGATCACGCAGGGTGAAGCGGCCCAGATCGGCGCCCTCCCGCTGACCACCGCCCAGGTCGATTCAGGCGCGGCGTCGTTTTCCTTCGAGCGGGACATTGCAGAAGCCAAGGCGCTGTTCCAGCAGATCTGGCCGCGTCAGCAGCAGCCCGAGGCGCGTCGGCTGGCCTTGGCCAAGCTGCAGCGGGACTCGGATCCGCAGTTCCGTCTCCTGATGGCGACTCTCGGTCGGATGAGTGTGAAACTCGCGGTCATCGAGCAGGGGTCGCGGCCGACCGACATCGACGTGCGGATTTTCAAGGACGGCTTCCCGAACACGCACTCGGATAACTTCAGTCTCATCACCACCCCGTCGTCGTTTGACTCCGGGCTCCTGCTGCTCGAAGCCGCCGAACGGATTGCGACGTCCTCCCGTGAAGATATTGGCATCCTGTCACGTGAGGAGCGCATCCGACGCTCCCGCGAGGTGCAGGGGCGTGACGGGGGCCCGCCTGACCTGGGGACGCTGGATGATCCGAACGTCATCCGCTTTGACCAGGTCAATCCCACCGGGACCGGGCGCGTGCCTGGCGTGACGGTGCCGCAGTAATGCCGCCCCCGAAAGTCGGCGATCTCATCATTGATCCGAACACGGGACGCCCCCGGGTGGTGGAGTCCATCGACGAGGAGAACCAGACCGTCCGGATGCGGCCCGAAGACCCCCTCGTCTCTGAAGGGTTCGAGGGCGTGCCGTTCAATCCACCCAAGCTGCTGGACGCGGGGTCGGCGGTGGAAGCGGCTGCCAAGGAAGACCCCGGCTTACTAGCCACCATCGCCAGCGGGTTCGACCCCACCACGCCGGAAGGTCGGCGCAACCTCGCCGGCACCGCGGGCTCCATCGCCGGCTCGATGGCCGCGACGCAGGCGATTGGCCTACTCGGGGGTCCCCCGGGCACGGTGGCGGCGACGGCGGCCAACATTGGTCGCGGTGCGCTGATTGCACGCAAGGTGGCGCGCGTCGCGGCGCCGATTGCCGGGGCGGCGATTGCCGGAGGCGTCGAAAACGTCGTCGAGGGATTCCTGGGCACGCCGGACGCCCCGCCGGCGCCGGAGCTGTTCGGAGGTCCGCCACGGTTAGACGAGGATGATGAGCCACGGCAGGGCCCGCGCCAGGGCCTAGTGGCCGCCGCCGGCGAGTTCCTCCGCGCCGGGACCGACCCGTTCTTCCCTGGCGGATCCCCAGCCGAAGACTTCAAGCAGGGGGCCGCCGAGCAATCCGCCTATGAGATCGGCGGGCAGGTGCTCAGCCTGGCCGTCAAGTCGCTTGGCAAGCGCGCGGTGGGACCGTTCCTGACTGTGGTGGTCACCAAAGCGCTCAAAGCCTCCCGCAAGGAAATTCAGGAGACGCTGAAGGTCACGCTCCGGGCGGCGCGCGAGCAAGTGCTCAAGGCGCGGGATGCGGGCGTGGCCGCGAACAAGGTGGCCGCGCGGCTGCTGGGGACGGCAAAGGACAAGGCGAGTCGAGCGGCGCAGCGCGGCGTTGGCGGCCCGCCGATCTTCCAGGGCACCCAGACCGAGGTAGGCGAGGCGGTGGCGGGGATCCATCGTGGCCCGGGGCGGACGGTGCGGCAGGAGCTTGGCGAGATCGTCGGGCAGGCGGCCGAGGCCGGCCCTCCGGTAGACATCACCGTGCTCAAGCAAGAGGCGCAGGACGTGTTTGACGAGCAGATTCGCGGCATGATCGACAGTTTTGGCATCGGGGGAGGCCCCGCGGATCCGAAACTCGTGGGCATCATCGACAACATGATGAGTGCGGGTGTGCCAGACGAAGCGCAAGCCTCCTTCCGCGCCGCGCTGGTCGCGGCCGGCGTCGATCCCGCCATCGCCCAAACCACCGTGGCAAACGCGGCCGATCCGTTCTTCAACAAGTCCATCGCCCTGCTGAAACGATTCATCAACTCGCCCGACGAGGTGCCGTTCGTCGATGCGCATCTCCTCAAGCGGGAGCTGGGGGAGCGCAGCGGCGATTTCACCCAGGTGGCCACGCAGCAGGTCGTGCAGCTGACCCGGAAGTTCCGGTCGGGGCTATCGGAGGTGTTGGATGCGGCCTCTCCGGAGTATCGAGAGGCCAACCAAGCGTTCAAAGCCGTGCGGGACATCCTCGAAGCGCCGGCCGCCAAGACGCTGATGACGCTGGCGGAGACGGCGCCCCAGGTGCTCGTGAAGAGCCTGCGGCAGGACGCGGTGCTTGAAGCCCGCATGTGGCGGGACCTGATGCTGGTCGTTGCGCCGCAGGCGGGTCCGCAGGCCGGATCACGCGGTCGGGTGACGTGGGACCTGCTGCGGTCGACGTGGCTCAAGGAGAAGATCATCAAGGGCAACGCGGACGAACTCACCGACCGCCTGCTGAAGATCCCGCCCGACTTCGCCGAGGTCATGTTTAACGATGAGGCGGGCCGCGGCTACCTCCAGGGTGTCCGGCAGATTGCCGACTCGTATGACACCGCGCTGGCCATCGCCCGGGGCGCGTCGGAGCGCACGGAAGCGGCCGGCCTTGTGGTGATACGTCGTGCGGAACGGAACGTCTCGGAGACGGTGGCGGATCTCGCCAAGGAAGTCAGCGAAGAGATCAAGACGGTCGAATTTGAGTTTGCTACCTCGTCACTGTTCAAGCTCAGTGGGCGGCCCATCGAGTTCGTCGCCGCCGACGTGGTGAAGATGGCCTTTCTGGGCCCGATGAACGTCTGGGGCGCGGTGGCGACGATGCGGCTGATCCGGGGGCCCAAGGGGGCGGACCTCATCCGCTGGGCCGCCCTTGCGCCACGGAACACGCAGCTGCTCGTCGATGCCTTGACCGGGCCGGCACCGGGGCAAGCGATGGGGGCCATCCTCCGCTTGCCGACCATCGGGGCCTACCTGCAGCACCCGACGGAGCACGACCTGGCGCGGTTCGCGGAGGAGGAAGATGCCGTGACCGGCCAGCTGCCCCCGACCCCGCCGTCGCTCATCAGTGACCCGGCGGGTGCCGTCGCCGGGCTCTTCTCCGGCGGCCGCTAGTCCTCGTCGGTGGGCGCCGCGCGACGTCGATCGGTCTGCGCCTTCACCTCTCGCTGGAGCTGCCGGAGGAAGTCCACCACCCCGCTATCGATCGCATGGCCCATCCGTCGGTGGTCGTCGAGGTGAATAATCGACGCCGCCAGGGTGTGGTAGGACCGCGTCTCCCCCGCGTCGAGCACGCACTGGACGCACGCGCTGGTGCCGTCGCGGTTCACAAGGAAGCTGGGCGTGAGGCGGCCGTCGGGAGATGCTCCATCGCGCGCCCCAGATCCATCCATTCGTCCCATTCGTCGGTCTCCCCGTCGTCGATGGGGGTGTAGGCGCGATCCGCGGCGAGGCTGGGGGTGTGCACGAGGGGGAGGTCAATCGTCTCCATGGTGCCCCAGTCCCCGCCCGGCGCCGACGCCTTGGCTTCGACCCCGATGCTGAGATACTCGCCCATGCCCCATTCCGCCGGCAAGGGCTGTTCGAGGATCGGCCGCGGCATGATGGTCGCCACGGCGGTGAGCACCCGCTCCTCCTCGGTGAGTGGCACCTCGAGCAGCAGCGAGTCGTGGATGGGGGCCCGGAGGCAGGTCTGGCCGTCGTAGGCGTTGCCGATGTAGTGGTGTGCGGCTGGGTCGCCGAAGAGCAGCAGCTCGGCTTCTTTTAACACGGCGGCCCCTGTCGACTGCGGCGGGAAGGCGACGAGCCGCTTCGCGTCCTCCCCCAGCACCTGCTTGTAGTGGATCCCGTTCACCTCGACGCACGGGGCGGGCCGGCCGAGCTTCGCATACTTCGCCTTGAGCCGCATCATCTGCGTCACGGTCAGCCGGGCATAGGTGAACACGCCGTAGTAGTAGTGCCGATAATTGTAGGGGTGGCCGAATGGCGGCTCGCCGATGCCGCCGAGGTAGCCGTGTTGGTCGACGAACTGACGGATGTCCGCTTGCCACTTGGGGATCATCGGGGCCATCTCGTAGAAGATATCGAAGATGCGGGTGGCCAACGCCAGCGTCGGGAACAGCTCCGGGTAGTCGCGGTGCATGCCGTGCGGGGTGCGGCCGTAGCTGACGCCGTTGACCACCGTCTTGGTCTGATCGTAGGTGGGCTTCTCCGTCGCCTTGATCTCCTGGAAGTAGGTGACAAGATCCGCGTCGGACCACGCCGTGTCATACGGCCGGCCCAACACGTGGCTGGCGAGCGCCGCGTGGACACCGAGCTTCGCTAGGCGGATGTAGTGGGGGTCCCGGCTAAACCAGCCCACCTCCATCGGCTCACAGCCCCGGTAGTCCACCTCGATCAGCCGGCAATCCTTCCGGGCGACGATGCAGCGGCGGAACCCGGCGGCGAGGGACGTCTCCCCACCCTTGTCACTGATGACGTTCTGGATGTTGGGCGCCTGGTAGCTCTGCCGGAACGTCGACGGCTTGAAGGTCGGAATGGGGTGGATGCGGTTCGTCGGGTCGAGCCGCTTGCGGATGCCGATGCCGTAGGTGCCGCGCACCTTCTGCACCGCGCGGTAGTCGAGCACGGCGTTGTAGAACGGGTCGCGGGTGCGCCGCGCGAGGAGCGACAGGGTCTCGCGGTCGCCCGTGTCGTGGCCGGTCTTCTTGGCGCGGCCGGGTTGGTGGCCGGCGTGCTTGATGTAGGCGATGACCTGGTCGGCGCTGTCCGGGTTGAATGGCTCCTTCCAGAACCAGCGCGTGACGGTGGCCGTCTCCAGGTGGACGTCGGCTTTGGGCTTGATGCCGTCGATCAGCGGCAGCGGCGTCTGACAGGCGTGCCGCTTCTGCACCTGCATCTTTCCACAGCTTTTGCACACCAGCACCTCGCGGATGACCAGCTTCTCGACGACGGTGGCCCGCTGGTAGAGCTCCATCTTGAGCGCGTCGGGCTTGGCCTTCTTCTCGCGGTCGCCTGTCTGCGTCATCGCCGTCGCCTTCGAGTAGGTGACGTCGTCGGGCGGCTTGGTCTTCCGCTCGCCGACTAGCGGCAGCACCGCGTCGGGGATGGAGGTCTGGAGACTGTCGAGCAGGCGCCGGCAGTGCGTGCTCATCTCGTCGATGAAGCGGTCGAGTGCCGGCTTGTCGACCTGGATGCCGATGTCATGCGCGGGCGAGAGCACCTGCCGCTTGAGCTGATACCAGTGGCGCTGGAAGACGTCCCACAGCCCCAGCTCCTGCAGCGTGGGGATGATGGCGAAGCCGTTCCGCAGGGTCTGGGGGCCGTCGATGGACGCATACAGCTCGGGGTCTGACTCCGAGAGATGCTTCCAGGCGCCGAAGCCCGAGTGGAAGGGGGAGACGAACCCGAGCGACCGGCGAATGTCGCTCTGGAGCAGGTGCCAGGCTTCCATCAGGTCCCACAAGGGGCCGTTGGGCATGGCGTCGGCCGCGGCGAGTCGCGGCAGGTCATAGTCTTCGTTCCAGAAGAGCTTGACGCCAGGCGCCGCCAGCACGCGCTTGATGATCGGGATGTAGTCGCCGACCCACGGCACGGTCAGCCCCTGGTCGGGGTGGTGCGCGAAGTTGATCCGGGTGATGGTATAGCTGCGGTCGTAAGTCGGGCGGTCAGCGATCTGCTCGGGGGTCAGCGGCCCGAGGGCATCCTCGTCACGGCCGCGCTTCTGCAGCGTCTCGATGTCGGTCGCCAGCCAGATCTCCATCGGCGCCTGCGTGGCGGCCTCGAGATAGGTCTGGGCCCAGGACTCGAACCACGCGATCGGCGGGTCGATGACCGACTCGATGTCTTCCTTCTCCCAGCCGTCCTTGGCCACCTCGAGCGCCCGCTGCAGGTCCCAGCTCCAGGTGCCGACCATGTTGGTGGCGCCGCGTTGGATGTGGCTCGGGTGGAAGGTGGGGATGACCCAGGCGCCGCTCTCGTGCCGGGTGACGGTGCCGTGGAAGTCCTCCATCTTGATCTTGCCGCCATGGAGTCCGAGGACGTGTCGCAGCGCGCTGGTGCCCAGCGGGACGATGACTTTGTGGCCGTCACGGGCCGGGAGGGTGTATTGCGCGCAGTGCTGCGCGGCGCCGTGCTCGTAGTGTTTGCCGGCGAACTCCATGTGGGGCGGGGCGCAGCGGATGATGTTGTCCCAGGAGAACTGCTCCCGGGTGAGGTAGTTGCGACGGAGCAGCCGGTGGACCATCGCCCCGGACACCCCGGCGAACGGGATGCCCTTGACGATCTCGTCAATCCACGGGGTCTCGCCGACGAAGTGGATGTCGGCGGTGGCGGGCCCATCGTTGGGGACGTAGCCCTTGCCGAGGTGCTCGAGGGGGCAGGCGCGGCACTCGGCTGGCTTGGGGTAGAGGGGACGGGCGGCGGCGATGCGGGGGGCGCGGCCGGGCATCAGATGTCGCGGTCACCGACGACGCTGATGTTCAGGGGTTGGATCGGCTTCAAGGGGTCGCCGAACGGCGTGTCCCACGTCTCACTCCCGACCACCCCGCCCCACTTTTTCTCGTAGTAGTCCGCGGACTGCTGGAACTTGCCGTGGAACCGCTGCATGAACTCCGGCGACTGGTTGACGGTGCGACTGCCCCAGTGCAGGAAGGGCACGGCGCAGCCGAAAATCTTCGCGCGGTGGCCGCCGAGCTTGTAGCGCCGGTGCATGTCGTTGTCTTCGTGGTAGGCCGGGATGAAGCCTTCGTCGAAGGGGTAGGCGTCGTGCCCCGCGCGGCTGATCAGGAAGCAGGAGAAGTCGGGGCCGCCGACGTCGGTGGGGAACCAATCCTCCTGCTCCGTCATCTTGTCGAACAGCGTGCCGGCGTCTCCGTGGAAGTCCTCTTCCTTGACGCCAATGCCGGTGACGAACCAGGGCTCGACGGGGTCGTGCTGCATCCGTCGGCGGAGCACTTCGTAGGTCTTGGCGTGCAGCCGGACGTCGTTGTTGACGACCAGCGCATCCTCGTGCCCGCACGCCCAGGCGAATTGGAGCGCGGTGTTCCACGTTTTCGACAGGGAGGTGAGCGGCGGCTCGTGGTGCCAGGAGAGCAGGCGGGGCTCGTCCCAGCGCCGCTTGTCGAGCGCGGTGCGCGTCTGGTCGGTCGAGCCGTTGTCGATGACGAGCACGGTGGGGTCGAGCGTCTGGCCGAGGGCGTCGGCGACGGCCAGCTCGGTGTAGTCCCAGCAGTTGAGGCAGGGCATGATGATGAGGGCTTTCATCGGCGCACCGCCCGCACTATCGTCATTGGCGTCTTGCCATCTTTCCGCCGACCCATAAACTCCGTGAGGTTGACTCGGCCATCGTTCGCATTGATATCGAATACCTCCGGTTCGCCGTGCAGATCGATGAACCCGAGTGGCGTGTCATCGGTGACGCCGAGCGCCTCGACGGCCGTCTTGAATTCTTTCCAGGTCATTTGGCAAGATCCTCCACGGGTCGGCGGGCCTCTCCTTGGACACAGCCGAACTCCGGGCTGGTCGCTATCCCGGCGATGCCCATGTCGGTCTCAACGGCATGCGCCAAACTGTGTTCATCATCGGGGATGTTTCCGTTCGTCATCGTCCGCGTGCATAGGTGGTCGTACGGCGTGTCACTGCCGAGATACTGCAGGGGTCCCTTTCTGTCTTTCGTCCACAGTAACCAGAACTGACAGTCTCGACAGTGAATCATCAACTGGTTCGCTCCTGCATAGGTCATCCGGCGAGATCCTCCACGGTCTTGGGGTCGGCATACCCCACAACGTAGGGCAGGGGGAAGACCAGCGTGCCCCCGTTCTTGATGTAGGCGTCCTCACGGTCGACGATGCCGTCGCGGAACTGCCAGATGGGCACGAGGGTGACGGCCGCGGGGTCCTGCCGCCACTTCTCCTCACTGATGATCGGGATGCGCGTGCCGGCAGTGACCTTCCCGACCTTGGCGGGGCTGCGCTCGACGAGGCGGTCGATGAAGCCATTGCCGCGCCCGGAGTGTTGCAGGCTGAGCCCGAAGTATTGCAGCAGCGTGTTGCCCTTGGTCGACGCGCCGTAGGCGTCGCAGCGCCCCTCGTGTGCGCGGGCCGCGTCGATGATGGCCAGGGTCTGCCGGCGGATCTCTTCCACCCGGCGGTTGAACTTGGTGAAGGCATGGATGACGTCGAGTGGGTCGATGAGCCCCGCCTTGTCTTCGAGGTCGAGCTGCTCCAGCACCGCGAGGTTGTTAGATGCCCAGCTCGGCGCCGGCTTCTTGTGCCCGACGTAGCACCGCAGGCTCCCGCCGTTGATGTTCCGATGCTCGACGTCGTAGACCACGAGGTCGTTGTGGGCGAGCAGCCGCTGCAGGCTATGGAGGGTGTAATACTCCAGGTGCTCGTGGCAGATGTTGTCGAAGGCGTTGGCCGCGAGCATGCTCGCCAGGTCTTGGAACTGGATGATGCACACGCCGTCCGGGTGCAGCGCTCTCTTGATCCCAGCGACGAAGGTGTTGGGGTCCTCGAGGTCGTAGGCCATGGCGATAGCGGTGATGATCTTGGCGCCGCCCTGCAGGTAACTCCAGCTGGTGTGCCGGGGTGACGGCGGGAACGGATCGTTGTAGGGCGACTCGCAGCGCTCCTCCAGATCGGGGAACAGGTTCCGCGCCGGCTCGTAGCCCATCCGAATCGGATACCGGCTGACCAGGACGAACTTGTAGGCGTCGAGCAGCGTGCCATCGTTGGCGCCGATGTCGATGACGTGGTCGCTCGGTGCGACCGGCACGCGCGCGGTCGCCTTCAGCACGACGTCCCTGAGCTCGGCCACCATCGCCTCGTTGATGCCCGACTGATACCAGTAGTGGCGGAAGAGGTAGTCGAAGGGCACGGTGTCGGTGAGCTGCACCAGCGAGCAGTGCGGGCACACGGCCAAGGTCAGCGGGGCCGCCGGCGGGTCGAGCGCGCCGGGGTCGAGGAAGTTACTGATGCAGATGTCGCCCAGCGAGAAGACCCGCTCCAGGGTGACGTCGTCGGGGCAGACACGGCAGGTGGTGCGGGACGTGACGAGCATCAGTCGGCGCCTTTCTTCAGACAGAGGGACGCGAAGGCGTAGTCGTAGACGTGGGGGCCGTGGGAGATCCAGTCCACGTCGCCGAAATGGTCATAGCCATGGAGTGCGTGCAGGATCTTCGCGAGACGTCCCCACAGCAGGTGGTTGACGATCCGCTCACGCATCCAGTTGAAGTGGTAGGTGTCTTTGCCACTGTTGGGCGCGTAGTCGAACGTCAAGAACAGCAGCCCGCCCGGCTTGAGGATCGTGCAGCAGGCTTCGAGGAAGGCCAGCGGGTTGCTGGTGTGCTCGAATGTCGAGATGGAGACGACGGCGTCATACACTCCGGTGTGCCGGCGGGCGATGACCTCGACGGGATAGTCGAAGCCGCCACTTCCGGTCTGCAGCGGGTCGATGACGGTGGTGTCGTCGCTGGTCATCAGGTGGAACGAGGAGGCGGCGCCGCCGACATCTGCGATGCTGATGACATCGCTCGCCGATGCCTCCTGTTTCTTCCACTCCGACAGGGCGAGCAGCGCCAGCGCATACTCCCACCGACGCAGCGGGTGCTGCTGGGTATCCCAGTGCTTGTCCACCTGCACCAGCTGGTCGCGCATCTCCGGCTCGTCGAGGTCGGCAGGGTTAAGCGTCTTGGTCAGAGGAATCATGTGGGCCTCGCAACGAAGTCCCAAAGGTCTTCGCGGATACGGGTGACGGTATAGTCAAGCGCGTCGAAGAAGTCGTGATACGCCTGCAGAGTGTCGCCGTGTGCCCCGGACGCCGCGCCCTCGAACTCGAAGATCACCACCGGACGGTCCCGCCTGATGGTGTGATCGAGGCCGACCATCGCCCGGAGATCACACCCCTGACAGTCCACCTTGATGCAGCTCACGGGCGGCCACCCCGCATCGGCCTGCTGTCTCAGCACCCACGGATCCAGCGGGAAGGCCGGCACCTCGACCCCCTCGCCGTCGGCGGTGAAGACGATGGCCGACGCATTCGGTGTGTCGTCGAGGCCGTCGGCGGGCAGCAGGAAGCCGAAGGTCGCATCGGTGACGAGTCGCAGCGTGGTTGGCCGGTCGTAGGCGGCGCCCCACAGGGTCTGTACCAGCCGCGGGTCGACGTGGTTCTCTTCCAGGTTCTGGACGAGCAGGCTGTAGGTGTCTGGGTGCGCTTCAACCGCCAGCGTCCGGGCGAACCGCCGGGCCATGTAGAGACTGAACCACCCGATGCTGGCCCCGAGATCGAGCGCGGTGCCGGCGGGGTCGGCGCTGTCGATAGAGGCCCGGATCTGCTCGTCCCAGAACTGGCCGGTCTCCAGCACATTGGTGAGGTGGTCACCGCTCCACCCGACGAAGCTCCCGTGGAGGGTGTGGACGCGGCGCGGCATCAGAACAGCGCCTTGCCGAAGTGCCGGATGAACTCGGCGTCGACCGCGGGGGTGAAGTAGCGTTTCCAATCGCCCTGGACGCCGTGCCGGTAGTGATGGGTGTTGAGCTCCTCATCGACCTGCCGGCCCTCACTGATCGTCTCCCAGGTTGGGGGCGGGGTGAAGTCCGTGGCGAGCGGGATGTCGATCCAGTCCAGCACATACTCGAACATCGCTAGGTCGTTGCGGGCTAGTTGTTGCCCGAGACGAATCGCATCGAACGTCTTGATCTTCGGGTGGTCCCGCGGCCAGGCGAGCAGGCTGCGGATGGCCTGCTTGGTGGCGTAGAAGTCCATCTCCATGAGCAGTCCCGCCTCGACGCCCGTCGCACACAGGGCGTCACGGTGTGCTTGGAGCCCGGGCAGCACATGGGTCGGGTGGCTGAACTTGTGCGAGAAGTAGGCGGAGACCAGCAGGTCACGCGGGTCGCGGGTGAAATGGATCGCCCGCCAGTCGTGCGCCGTCTGCGCGTCGAGGATGTGCACCGACTCGGGCCAGGCGTTGTCGTCGAGGCAGTAGTTCGAGCGCGTCATCGCAAACCGCATCGCCTGGGCGTCGGGGGGTCCCTTCATGCTGTTGAGCGCCGGAATCTCGGTGAGCTTCGTGGCGTGCTGCCCGGCGGCGGAGACCTGCGCCCGGAGATACCGGCTGGCGCACTTGTGGTGCAGGAAAATCCAATACTTCGTCACGTGCCCCACTCCAGCTCGACGACGACGCCCTCGGCGGCCAGGACTACACAGTCAGATTTCTCCGCGAAGATGATCGGTGAATACCCGCCGACGTCCCACCCTTGCGTCTTCGGGAGGTGCGGCAGGGCCATGTATTGCAGGATTCCCTCGCCACCCTGCCGGCAGATTTGCACCTTCTGCATCTCCGCCGTCGTGTTGGTGACCGTGAACCCGTAGAGCTTCATGCGACGAGGCTCCTATAGAGGTCGGCATACTTGCCACCGAGCCGACGCCAGCTGTCCTGCTCGGCGAGGCGGTCCATGTTGTGCACGCCCGGTTGCGTGCGGAGTGCCAAGGCGGTCGTCACCGCCTCGGGGGAGAGGTCCTCAAGCCACCGGATGCCGCTGCCACTCTCCAGGCCCACGTTCTGCAGGTCACGGAACTGTCGGCAGGCGTCTGGGTGCGTGGCCAGCAGTGGCTTGCGCGCGGCGATGCCCATCCGAATGGCGCCACTCGTGCCGGTGTTCGCACACAGGTAGAGAAACGCGGTCGCGTCGCACTGCCGGAGCCAACAGACGGCTTCATCTCTCGGCATGAACGCACGCTTGACGGTGGTATGCGGGTTGAGCTGCTGCCACTTGATGATCTGATCGTCCGTGGCGTTCGCGGCCAGGAGCAGCACCGCCCACCCCGCTTCAAAGGCAGAGGCACAGAGCAGGTCGTAGTTCTTCCACGGGAAGGGGAAGCCCATCGACCCTACAACAGGACGATGTTGGTAGCGGCGCCAGACGTTCGCCTCGCATTCCATCGCGGGCGGGTCTAATACGCCCTGGCGCCAGTAGTGGTAGTTGGCCCACGGCAGGTCCGCGACCGGCTCGTGCACGATGAAGGCGTCGGCCACCTTCGCCAGCGCCCGGCACTTGGGAGAGTTGGGCTGGTCCTCGGCGCCGCTCATCGTGTCGTGCCACGTCACTACAACGGGCTTTCCCTGCTGCTGCCAATACTGAATGTGGCTAGGTTCCCAACGGCTGTGCAACGCTGCTTGGCAGTTCAGGTGCAAGACATCGAAGGGTTCAGCACCCACCAGACGTGCTGGGTCCAGAGCTGCAGCGTCAGGGTGGAAGAGAATCTCGCCCCCCGTTCCATCTTCGACGGCCTGGATGAGCATCCGCGAGTGTTCTTCAATCCCACAGCCCGTTGGGACGTCCCAACTGGTTACGAGGCGTATCGTGAGGCCCATCGTCCTACTCCCTTGGCACGCCAATCGAAACACCCGTGCGCTTTGGCATGCTCGATGTTGTCGGCATGCGTTACGTATCCAAGATTGCCTGGCTGGTTGTTCCGCTTGTTTAGATCGTCGTGGTTCACCTCATATCCCGTTGGGCAGGGGCCGAGGAATGCAGCTGCGATAAGCTGATGAACGCCGACGGTTTGTCTGCGCCGTCTGGGACCGACAACTAGAAATCCGTAGCCGGTGCGATGCCAGAAAACAGACCGAACTTTCTGTGTCCGCACGTGCCGCACCTGCCCGAGCGAGGAGGCTTCATATTGCGTCCAGCCAGGCACCAGCTTCCAGACTTCCTTCATCATCGTTCGTCCCACAGGCCCCACGTCGGGGTGAAGATCGACGGCGGTGTCTGTCCGCCAATCGGCAGCGCCACCGACCCCTCGATGACCCAGCCCTGCAGCCCATGCTTCGTCTGGAACAGCAGCAGCGACGGCCAGCGCACGGGTGGGGGCACGAGGAAGAGTGGCACCGTCGGCCTGACGAAGACCCATGGCGGATGTGGACGCACCTGCGTGAACGCCCACCCCGTCACCGGATCCCTGAGAGCGCCTGCCGACGGCACCACAATCGTGGGCCGCACCGATTGAAACTCCTGCGCGGCCATCGGAATCGAACCACTCAGCATCACAAAAACAAATAGTAGAACTTTCATGCTCGGCGATCTCCTCGTCGCGTGCGGGCGAAGTAATCTTTGCGTTCGTCAATGGGGAGCGTCACGCCCCGAGACTTGGCGTAGAAGCGGATGGCGCGGCGCACCAGCTCACTCACGTTGACGTGTTCGGTGTCGGCGAAGCGCTGCACTGTCGGCCACTCCTGGTCGTTGAAGATGCCGTAGAAGGGACGCTTAGGCATCGACCCGGAGAATCTCCGTCCATTCCTCGGCCGGCCCGTGATCGTCGACGTCGAAGAAATAGTTGAGGCGGTCGATCTGGTAGAGCACGCCTGGGATGTCCAGCGCCTTGAGCCACGCCTGTAGCTCATCGAACTCCCAGCGGTGCTGCTGCGCCATCGTCTCCTCATACTCGAAGAGCAGCGATGGCTTGCTTCGCCTGATGGTCTGCACGCAGCCACGCAGCGCGGGGTAGTCCGCGCCTTGGGCGTCGACCTTGATGAGGCAGACGTTAGGCCGTCGGCCTGGGCCATAGATGGCCTCGATCAGCCCGTCGACATACGTGGCCGGCACCCCGTCGCTCGCCGGCACCAGCACCGCCGAGGGATGCCCCGGTTGGTCGACAATCAGTGGGTCCTCCTGCTGCTCGCTGACGGCCAGCACCCGCTGGTTGTCGTAGGCGCCGACGTTCAGACAGGTCACCGGATGGTCGGTGCCGACGGTGTTGGCGGCCAGGCACTGGAAGGCGGCGTGCTGCGGTTCGAGGGCGAGCACGGGGTTACTCCCCGCGAGCATGCGGGTGTGCAGCCCGTAGCTGGCGCCAATCTCGATGACGAGTTCGCCGGCTTTCAGCGCCAGCTGGGCGGCCTCCATCACCTGCGGCTCCCACGGCTTCCCGAGCAGCACGGCGTTGACGCAGACGTTGTCGACCATCTGGTCGGGCTGCCCCGGGTAGGTGGGGAGCCAGTGGTCCATGACGTATTTCATGCCGGCTTCTCCTTCGGTGTATCGAGCGGGACTTCCAAGATGTCAACGGTGCCGGGGAACCGCGCCGCTTCCTTGTCGGCGTCAGGCTTCGTGGTCCAGATGGACAAGATGATCCAGCCCGTCGAGGTGTCCATCATGTCGAAGCCCATCACCCGCACGACGTAGACGATAGAGGTCATCGGTAGCTCCAGTAGCGCATGGCGGGCTGCCACGGCCCGACGTAGCCGGGGTTCGGTCGCCAGACGACGATGCAGGTGTTGCCGGGCGCGTTGTCCGCCGGCGTGCCGTCGGGTCGGTTGAAGGTGACCCGGTGAGGCAGCATCCGCACTTCCATCGCGGCATGCCCCATCCAGCCAGCCTTGGCCTCGATGAACTGGCCGTAGACCCACGACCTGAACCACTGGGTCTGCGGGTTGAAGGGCAGCACGCCGACGACGGTGGCACCCGCCTGGCTCTCATCCCATGCCTTCTTGAGCCACGGCTCGAGTGGCAGCCCCTCAGCCTTGGCGTAGGGCGGGTTCATGAAGCAGACCAAGTCGTGCCAGTCTCCTGTCAGTCCGTCGAGATGATCGTGCTCGCCTGGACCATACCAGCAGGAGCAGAGGTGATTAGTCGCATCGGCGGCGACGTCCGCGTCGAAGTGGAACTCCTTGTCGAGTGTCTGGAACAGCTCCGGCGGCGTCCGCCAGTCGCTCTTGGCCGAACTGTGCTGCACGCGCTGGATGTGGTCCTTCATCTTGAGCACTCGGTCGAACTCGGCGTCACCGAACGGCGCAAGCTCGTCCAGGTAGCCCATGTCACATGCTCCTCCAGATGAACAGCAAGGCCGCCACCTCACCCAATACCAGCGACAGCACGACGGCGACGATCTGCGCGTCGGTCATGGAGCCACCTGCACCGGCCGCGACCCCGCACGGCTGGCGCCCTTGCTGGCGAAGCGACGCACGGCCCGGTGCCACACCCACCGACGGACTCGGCCCATGCCGTCTGTCTCGAGGATGCGCTTGAACACATCGTCGATCTCCCCGCGCCACATTTCCGCGCTGAGCAGGCCCATCCGGCAGAGCTGGTAGAGCGCGTCATGCACGAGCGACGCGCGCATCGTGTCCTTGGTGTCGCGGGTGGGTCCGCTCGCGCCGTCCCAGGCGTAGCCATACTTGATGGTCAGCAGGCCGTCTTTGGTCAGCGTGATGAGTGGCGCCACGATGTCCACGTCGGGGGGTCGGATGTGATCGAGCTGCACCTGATACGCCTGGTTGAGCTGATACTTATAGCCTTCCCGGTAGAGGATTCTGGGTCCGCTTTTCGGCATGCTGGTCTCCCTGGCTCTGGTTGATCGAGGCGATCAACTGGGCGCGTTCATCGTTGAGCGCCTGACACCGCATGCCCAGCTCGCCAACGTCGGCGAGGACGTGCAGCGTCAGGCGCGGCACGCTCCCACGATACGCACGCATCTTATCCTCGGCCATCCACAGCTGGTTGTTGACCTTCGCCAGGTCCCGCCACTCGGGCACGGTCTCGGCCGTGTGGGGAAAGATGCGGATGATGAGCTTACTGCGCTCGTGCTGCCACGGGGCGAGGCTGCCGACCTCGTGCTGCATCTTCAGCGCGATGATGGTGAGCCGGTCGACAGTCTCGCCGAGGCCGAAATTGATCAGTCGGGTCATGGCTGCTCCATCAGGATGGTGCCGGTGCCGTCGCACAGGGGGCAGCGTCGGGGACCAGCGTCCCCGTCGAGTTTGCCGCGTCCCTCACACTTGGGGCACGGCCGGGTCGTCGGCACCTTGGCGGGTTTCATCCAGCTTGTGTCGTCGGTCATGGGTGGTCCTTTGTCAACATCGAAGATCAAATGCAGGCGCGGCTCGCGGCCCCAGTTCACCGATCCGTGCGGCTCCGTCGTGTCCACGGTCCAGACGGTGCCGACGGGCAGGTGGGCCCAGACGCCGCCGGAGAAGACCCACGCATCCGGGTTGGTCTGCAGCACGACGTGCCAGCGCATCCAGCCGCGGCTGGTGTCGGTGTGCAGGTGGACCCAGCCCTTCGGGTAGAGGGTGAGCAGGTCGACGTAGACCCACGGGCCGGGGAACATCCCCTCGAGCACTGGCTCGAACAGGGGGCGCACTTCCGCGTCGCCGGACAGTCGATAGTGCTCGCCGCCAGGCTCGGCGTCGCCGCCGCTCGTGCTTGGGGGGAAATACAGCGTCTCGGCGATGTGCACCAGCTCCCGGCACGCCACCGGGGTCAGCGTCTTGGGCTGTCTCTGGTAGCTCATGGGCGCAGCTTCTCCCGCACCTTGTCGACCAAATGCCTGGCGTCGAACGTCGGCTTCCCGTCGATGCCCAGCAGCAGCGTGTTGCGCGGATGGTCGTAGAAGAAGATGGGGTTGTGCCGGGCCTTGGACGGCTCGACGATCACCGTCGTGATGCCGAGGGCATTCGCCAGCACCCACTGCGCTGAGAGGCAGCCGACGAAGAGCTTCGAGTGGGCGAGGGCGTGCGCGGTCAGGATCCAGTCGCCGCTAAACCAGGACAGGTTCTCGAAGCCCTCGGTGAAGCTATCTAAGTCGCCGGGGTAGTGCATCAGCCATTCCTTGCACAGGCGCGAGCCGACGTGGGTAATGACCCAGATCTCGTGCGCCGGCAGCCCACCGCACAGCGCGTAGATGAGCCCCGCCTTGAGCTCGACCCACTCGTCGCTCCACCCGATGTGGACATGGGGGTGGGGCTCGGCTCCGCACTCCGCATAGGTCTCGTTCTCGGCCCAGCTTTCCTTGTCGGGGGTCATCAGCCACGACGTATCCAGGTCAAGTGTCGGCAGCGGGCGGCCCCAGTTCGCCGTCGCCCGCATGTAGATGTCGGCCGGCAGCAGGCTCAGCGGCCAGGTCTCGTAGCCGAGGTGGATGACCTTGTCATACTCAAATGGCGTCTGATCCGTCGGCGGGCGAGACGGACTGAGCGGCGCCGTGTCCTGCACCGACCAGGTGGTCTCGGTCAGACAGCGACCGATGTAGGGCGCGCCCTCGATGAGCCGACGCAGCGACGTGTCCCCGTATTGGTGGCTCAGCACTAGGTCGACGGGTTCGCCGGCCGCCTCGGCGAGGACGCGGCAGGTCGGCAGCGCCCACAGGATGTCGCCGAGTTTTCCCGGCATGGTGGTTAAAACGCGCATGCCATTGACCTCCGTGTAATCTTCATTTCAGCCTTTCATCGACACGGCCGGCACTTCAAAAGCCGAATTTCGCCCATGTCATGCTTGGCGATTCAGCGGCTTAGCCACTCCCCGGCGCGCCGGAAGAATCCCGGGAAGAAGCCTTCGGGCGGATCCGGCGTGTCGTCGTCCTCCTGCACCGTCACCGGCACTGGGGGCTTCTCCCTCGCCTTCGGGGCCATCTCCCTGGCCTTGTCCTTGGCGACGAGATCGGCGAGATACTCCTGGCGCATTTTGTTATACGTGCCCCGGATCGTGCCCTGTCCGCAGCCGGTCACGGTCGCAAATATGCGCGACAGCAGGTGGTCGATGATGCGCTGGATCTCCGCTTTGACCTGGTTACCGGGCAGGCCGAAGTTGGCCTTGAGCTCGGGGTTTAGTAGCAGTGTCCGGGTCAGCTTGCGATCGATCCTGGGTCCCGTCTTCGGCACCGTCCGATAGCGCATCGCCTCCTTCGCCCGCGTGGGCTTCTGCTTGCCAGCCGGCTTGGGCGCCGCGACGCCTGATGTCGCGGACCGGACGGGCGGGAGGTATTCCCACAGCTGGAGCGCCGCGAGGGCCTTTGCGCCCTGCTTGACCGCCTCCTGATAGACCGTGTTCCAGCAGGCCGGGTGGTAAAGGTGCCACGTGTGGATGTGCTCCTGGCCTTCGTAGTAGTGCTGGTCGACGCCATGCGGCGCCTCGGGCGGGATCAGCGGCTTCTCGCAGCCGTGGCAGCTGTCGTTCGGGTAGTTAATCTGATCGAGGTGATGCGGGTTGGTGCGGGGTGCGAATCGCCGTCTCCCGGGCGGGCAGATGATGACTAGGTCGCCCCCACATATCTCGCGGTTGACCTTGAAGGCCCGCCAGGCATTCTCGATGGTCTCGGCCGCGTTGAGGGACCGCTGCTCCACATAGATGGCTTGCAGCCGCTCGTAATTCGGGTCTCCGGGGTCAACCTGCCCCACCGGCTCCTGCGCCGCTTCCGCACTCACGCCCTTTTCCTTGATCGTCATAGCCATGCCCTCACCTTCGTATTGACCTGACACCGCGCCGCGAACTGCTGCGCCGTGCCGACCAGCCGCAACCCTTCGCGTGTCCGCGCGCGGCTCAGCGCCACGTAGAGCATCGAGGGCTGCATGTAGAACGGATCCTTCATGGCGACCTGCACGCGGTCGAAACTCAGGCCCTGGCTTTTGTGGACAGTGGTCGCCCAGGCCAGCCGGCACGGCAGATAGGAGACCCAGCCGACGATCTCGTATTTCGCGCGGCCTTGCCGGTCGCGCCAGATGTTGTGCGCCTGGTCGGCTTCCTTCAGTTCCTTGATGCGGCCTGGCACCAGCGGGATCAGATTGTGCCGGACGATGGAAGGCACCGTGACGGTGCCGCCCCGCTTGAGGTCGACGGTGACGATCTTGTTGACGACATCGCACTCGCGCACGGTCGCCAGGTCGCCATTGACATATTTGAACTCCAGGCAGTCCGGGTCCATCGGGTCTTCCTTCTCGTTGGCCAGGAGCATGACGAGCGCGCCGTCTTTCAGGTGCAGGTCGTCGGGGATATTCTTCCAATCGCCACGCAGCTTGCCGGAGCGCTCGGAGAGGAAGTGCTGCACGGTGCCTGGGAGCTCGTCGAGGCGGAGGCGATTATGCCGGTCGACGGTGACGTTCTTGGCGACAACCATGGCGCCGTCGAAGTGTGGCTGCGTCGTGTCGCGCAGGTGCGGCTCGAAGTATTCGAGTGCCTTGAGTCCCTGGCCGCAACGGACCTGCTGCAGCGCCCCGATGAACTCGGCATCCTCCTGCCGCCAAATCTTCGTCAGCGTGGTGGTGTGCTCGGCGTAGCGGTCCCACTCATCGGACTCGAAGGCGAACGGGGCCTTGACCGGTGGGAGCTGGGCGAAGTCGCCGATCAGCGTGAGGCCCATCGGCCCCTCATTGCGCGTCTCGTTCATCTCGTCGAGCGCCCGGGAGAGGATGGTCAGCTGCTTGCCGTCCATCATCGACACCTCGTCGAGCAGGATCCGGCGCACGCCCATACGGTAGAGCTTGCCGAGCCGGGTGAGCAGGTAGCCTTCTTCGTAGCTGGCCACGAGCGACTCGGTGTCGAAGTAGCCGAGCAGCGCGTTGATGGTGGTGCCGGCGCCGAGGTTGACCGCGGCGATGCCGGTCGTGGCGCACAGGATGCAGTTCGGGTCGGCCTCGGCGCGGCGTTGCGCCTGGAAGGTCTTTCCACTTCCGGCCGGGCCGCAGATGAACTCGAAGGTGGGACCCTCAGGGATCTCTGGTATCGCGGAGGTGATCTCGTCGTCGAGTTCGATTAGCTCAGCCATAAAAATGCTCCTGCGGCAAGGGTCCACACGAGGGCCACCCCCAGGCGGATGGCGTCGTTGCGCGTGTTGGTGCCATCCGAGAGATGCGAGTGTGCCTGCCAATGGTGGTAGGCGAGCGTGCACAGCATGAAGCCGGCGGCGGCCTCCATCCCGGCCTGGTCGCCGCGCCAGTAGACGACCGTGCCGAAGACCGCGAAGCAGACGATGAGGAAATTGCTCGGCCAGTGTCCGTAGATCATGCGAGCCCCCGCACCGCGCGCACGATGATGCCGGCCGCGGCCCAGCCCACCCGAAGAATCTCGCGGGTCGTCAGTAGATCCGGCCACTGCTTGTCATCATGGGGCAGCGTCAACGTCGTCACCATCTCCAGCTCATCCGAGAGATCCGTCTTGGTCCAGCGGTGTGTCGTCATGGCAGCACTCCGAAGGGCAGCTGATCGCGGAACTCTTCATAGACGAGTTTGTGCGCGTCGTGCCAGAAGCCTTCGTCGCCGTCGGGGTGCTGCGTCTTGGCCCAGGTGTGATAGTGGGTGTCCGCGACAGCGGTGACGCCTCCGAGGTGATGACAATGGATTGGGAGCATCCAGGCGTCCCAGCCGAGACGTTTCGCGTAGCAACCGAGGGCGGCATCGTATGCATGGTGACGGAGGCCGAGGTCGGCTAGGACCTGAAACAGGTTCCCCACGAGATCCGGGTGCACCTGATGGCGACTGCCCTGCTCGTTGCCGGTCCAGAACGCCCGCCGCCCAATCTGGCTGAACCCATCGAGGCACGCCACCGTCTGCGGCTCTACCACCCGACTGCCATGCGCCTCCGCCTCTTCCATGTTCGAGATGAAGGTGCCGCGCGCCAGCTGGTGGGGCTCGTAGGGGATGGTGTAGATCGCCGGATGTCCGAGGGTGCGCCCGCCGCCAAAGCCGGCGAGTCCGCAGGTCGGTTGCAGCTGGAAGTGCGCGAGCACCGTCGCGTCCCAGCCGTCTTCCTTAATCATGACGTCGTCGTGCAGCAGCGCGATCACCTCGGCCTTGGTCTCGAGCGCCTTGCGGAGCGCCTTGGCAAAGGCCGGCACCACCCCGAGATAGGGCTCGTCTTTGAAGCCGTTCACCTCGATGATGAGCGGCCACTCGTAGTGCGCGCGGTCCAGCCAGGACTGCAGGCAGTCGGCGGCGCGGCCGGGGTTGGTGGTGGCGGTGACGACGGCGAGGGTGTCGACGTGGGGTTTCATAGGTGCCGTTCTCGGGTCCACCAGTGCCAGGCGACGGCGGCCATGAGGACGATGGCGATTCCCAGTTTGGCTTCTTCGGTCATTCAGCCCTTCTCGCTGTCCAGCGTGTTGAGAATCTCCCGCTGCCGGTCGGTCAGCCACGGCTCGTCCTCGCCCGTCTGGTCGGTCACGGTCTCGAGGAAGCTGATCTCCCACGGGGTCAACTGCGCGTGCTCGAGTCGGGCGAGTGCGTCCTTGATCTGCGTCCGCTGCAACGCCGTCAGCTTGTTGCTCATGATTCCTTCCTCATCGGCTCCGCTGCCTCCAACCCGTCTTCCAGCAGCTCGACATGAATCTCGATGGACTCTGAGAGGATCCGGATCACCGCCAGCGTCTCGCGGATGCACTCGACTGGGGTGCAGCCGTCGAGGCGCATATTGACGTTGACGCGGCAGCGGCCAGACGGCGTCTGCTTCATCGTCTCGACGCTCATGGGATGATGATCGACCCCTCGCCGATCACTTCTTCTTTGTCCGTGTCGCCCTCGCCGCGCTCGCTTTCCGGCTTCCAGCCGGTCTGCTCCTGCGTCTGCAGCCGCCACATATTCTCGAAGCGGCCGGCGCGCGGCCCGACGATCGGGAAGCTCGCACTGAGCTGGATGGTGACGGTGTGCTCCTTCGAGCGCGGGTCCATCCGAGGCGTGATCTCGACGATCATCGCCGTCCATTTCTTCAGCTCCCGCGTCATCAGGATGAGGTCGCCGACGCCCAGCTCCTGGCCGATCTGGTCGTAGACGACCATCGGGGGCGTCGGTCGGTTACTTCGGGGTCCACCCATCAGCTCTCTCCTTGCGGGTTCGGCAGCTCGGCCAGCTCGCCGACCTGCAGGGGAAACTTAGCGCGCACCTGCTGGATGATGGTGGCGACGTCGTCGAGGTGATGCCCGGGAATCGTGACCACCGTGTAGCCGCAGCGAGCACACACAATCCGCAGCTCCAGCGTCAGTGTGTCCACCGAGGTGTCGTCCTTGAAGACGTGGGCGACGCCGTGCAGCAGCGAGTTGGGGTTGCGGCACTCGAACATCGTGGCGGTGACGGGGGTGTCGGTCATAGCTCATCCAGCCAGGCAGCTGTCAGCGTGCTGTAGTACGCGTGTTCGTCCTCTTCTGTGAGCTGTGCAGGCGCAGCAAACCCCCACCGCACGTCGTTGGCGCTCAACGTGGAGATCTTGTTCTCGACGTTATTGAAATCGCCGAAGATTTGGCCCAGAAGACAGTCTTCACAAAAATTCATATTCAGCTTGGGGGGCGTGATCAACCGCCTCCACTCCGGAATGAGCTTGTTGAGGTGGCGGACGCCGAGCTGCACGCGGCGTGGGATGCGGGCTTCTTCACTCATCAACGTCTCAGTCTCCATGCGGAAAACTCTTCAGCCCCTTCGTGATCCACGTCCGCCACCGCGGCCACAGCTGGTCCCAACTCAGATGTGCCACCGCCCCCCGGCAGTAGGCATGGAGCTCGCCGGGGTGCCGGTCTCGCCACTCCAGGGCGTGTTCCACCGCATTGCAGACATCGTCCGGGTGATACACCGGCCGGAGGAGCGCGTAGACCGACTCGAGCCGCTCGGCGCGGTGAGGAAATTTCCACTGGGCGGTGGGGATCAGTTCGGCGCCCCCGCCGTAGGTGCCATGGACGACCGGCGTGCCGCAGGCCATCGACTCGACGAGCGGGTAGCCGAAGCCTTCGCCCAGGCCAGGCGCGATGGTGACGTGGCACTGGGTATAGAGCGCCGCGAGTTCCTGGTCGGTCAGGTCGGTGGTGACCCAGAAGTCATGTTTCAACCCGAAGGTGTCGACTAGCTGGGGCACGCTCCAGGCGTGCCAGATCGGCCGGTCGGTGTGGAGCCAGCCAAAGGCGCGGATGCCGCGCTCCTTGAGCTTGGCGAGGGTCCAGGCGAACAAGCCCAGGTCTTTGCGGGGCTGGTTCGAAGCGACGCAGCCGATGAGCACATGGCGGTCCCGGTTGTAGAACGGGCCGAGGTGCAGCTCGGCCAGTCGCGGCTGGAAGACGCCCAAGTCGATGCCGTGCGGCAGGTAGGAAATCTTGCGGCCGGTGGTGTTCGACAGCACCGTGCCCCCGTAGCTGCCATAGGCCAACACGCGGTCATAGCGACGCACGGCTTCGGCCGCCGGCCCGCCGATGGTCTGGCCTGGGTCGTGGGCGTCAATCGCAAAGTAGCCCCACCGGGTGACCGGCAGGTCGAGGTCCGAGTAGGGGTAGCACCGCCCCGGATCCCAGAAGGACCACAGGAGCCCCCCACGAGAGCCGTAGCGCTCGGTGTAGACCCGGCGCACACTACCGGCCCCCCAGTCGTCCTCGACGTTCTTGAAGCCGTAGACGGGCGGCGTGAGTCCTGGGGCGCCCATGAAGTGTTCATCCCAGCCGGCGATGGTGACCTCCAGATCCCACGCCCGGGCCTCGGCCGTCACCCGCGAGGAGACATCGCGCAGGATCCGACCGAGCCCGGTGGGGAGGTGTGGGGAATCGCCGACGAAGAGCAGCGGAATCGGCATCAGTGGGGTCTCACGATGGACGGCGCTCGACGCAGCTGCGCCTCTTCCAGCGCCTTGTTGAGCTCGACCATCTCCTCCTTGTCGGCGACCCGGGTGATGTTCGGCACGGGCTGATCGGTGGGGAAGACGCTCGTCAGGGTGGCATGGGCGACGACCCGCACGTGCTTTCCGTCAGTCGTCAGATCCAGGGAGTCGAGGGTCCACTTCACCGGAATCCCTGGGATCTGGGCGACATCCCCGGCGAACAGATCCCGCCCCATCGAGTCGACGAGCGTGGGGGTCTCACTCTCCTTCATGGGTCGTCTCCTCCGGCTGGGCTGGCACCCGCGGGGGTGGGGGCACCTGCCAGGCCCGGGTGATGACCGGCATCAGATCACAGGCCAACTCCCACGCATCCTGGCTTCGCTGACTGCCTGTGGTGTGCTCGGCTCGCGTTCTATCTATAACGGAAGCGGGCATGTATTCCTCCAACCAGTCCGCCAGGGTCTCGAGGCGGACGTCGTCGGCTTCTCGCTGCTTCCGACGTCGCGCCTTCGCCCGCTTGCTGAGTGGCATTACTGACGGAACCTAGTCAGCTGCGCAAACGCCCGCAGGTTCGCCCCGCACTCGGGGTTGCTGCAGGTGATGCGCACCGGGGTGATGCCCTCTTCTGTCGGCACGTCGCCCTGGTAGTAGCGCTGGCCACAGCCCTTGCGGCCTTCGACGAGCTGCACGTTGCCCTCGCCGTCGTCCACCCGCACGTCGCGGTTGGGGTTGCAGGACCACTGATACTCGATGTCGGCGGCGAACTCCTTGTTCCCGAGTTCCTTGATCTGATCGAGATACCACTGGTTGTTCCGCACCGGGATCAGCGTGATGTTGAAGCCGCGCGCCAGCAGGTAGTCGGCGTCAGAGGCCATCTTGCCGGCCTTGTCGCGCTTGCGCTCGGCGTTGCTGATCCGGGTCTCGAACGGCTCATCGTTGTGGGCGCCCTTCGGCGACTGCACGATGGTGAGCGGATGCTGCTCGTCGAACATGGCTACGATGCGGGTCTTCTTCGTGTCGCCCACGGTGGCTTCGATCGTGTCGTAGATGGAGCTCATGTCCTCGGGCAGGCGGAAGCGATACGGCCCGGGCTGCGGGGGGTCTGGGCGGGACCCGAATTGCTCCGGGAGGTCGTCACTGGTGACGCCTTCAATGGCTTCGCTGCCGAGATTCAGTTCATGGGGGGCTTTCGGACTCATGTCGTCGGTCTCCTCGTGCTACGGGGTTGTGGCCGGACGCCGTCGTGGCGCCGCTGCCGGGGGTCGTGCGGCCGGCGGGGCCGGTCGTGGAGCGGTGGCGGGCCCCGCGGTCGCCGCCTTGGCGGCTCTGGCCTTCGGTCTCGGAGCCGGTGCAGGCGCGGGCGCCGCCTCCGGCTTCGGCGGCCCCGTCACGGGCACCGGTGCGGGAGCGGGAGGTGCCGGCGGGCTGGCGAGCGTCGGCCCGACGACGGGCAGCGCGTCGGCCTTCGGCTTGGGCGCACGGGCTCGAGCCTTGGGCGCGGCTTTCGGGGCACCTGGCGTCGGCGTGGATGCAGCCGGCGCGGCCCCAGCCTCCTTGACCACGACCGGCTCGCCGTAGTCGTCTGGCGCCGTCTTCACACCGGGGGCATTGGCCAGGTCATCGCCAAACGGCGCCATCGCCAGCTTGCGTGACTCGGTCAGCAGGTCGAACACATGCCCGAGGTTGAAGGTGGTGAAGGGGGCGCCTTCCTCGGCGCTGCCCGGATCATCGACATACTTGGGCACGCCAATCGGCCCGCCGCGATGCTTGCACAGGTGGCGGCGGTTGTAGTCATCCATGAACTCACTGAGGTAGAGCCGGAAGACGTCTTTGTTCTGCGCGTTGGTCGCCTTGGTCGCCTCGAAGGTGTTGCCAAACCACTGGCCGGCGTCGCCCGTCTTGGCCTGGCCGGCCAGCGCCGGGCCGACAATCGGCAGCCCACCGCGTTCGGTGGTCTCGAGCGTCAGCGCGGTGAAGATGGGCGGCGCAACCAGATGCGGGATCGACATCGTGTTGGTGACAAACTCCTCGGCCCGCTGCTGGGTGAAGCCGTAGTGGCTGCGGTTGTTGGCGCCCCACGACATATCGCCGGAGACGAGCTTGCCGCCGAGGCTGCCTTCCTCCCCCTTGAGCTCCCGGGTGCCGACCCGGTGGGCGAGGTCGCTCATGCCCCAGCTGCACATCGAGGTGATGCCGTCGTAGGCGGCGCCGCCGACATTTTCAAATCCTTTCGTCCGCGCGGTGGTGATCAACACCTTCTGGTTGGCGACGGTCGTGTGCTCCTTGCACTTCGTGCAGATTTGCGCGGTCAGCAGCTTCTGGAACGGCACGGTCTTGAGCAGGTGGCCGTTGGGGCAATACTGCTCGTAGCGCTGCGTGACGGGCGGCACCAGCCGGATGCTCGGCTCGGTCTCGCCGGTCTGGGCATCAATCTTCGACGGCCACCAGCCCTGCGTGGCTCGCTGGCAGGTCTCGAAGGCCAGCTCCCCTTGGTCGCCGCTGCGCGTGCGGCAGCGCCAGATGCGGATGATGCCTAGATCGATCAGCTCCTGCACCAGGGCCGGGAAGCCGCCGCCGTCCACCGAGTAGAAGAGGGTGACCTTGCTCCAGGTCTTCCAGATCCAGATGGCGTAGGTGGCCAGCAGCGACGACTTGCCGCTGCCGGAGATGCCCATGATGAGGGTGGCGGAGTTGAGGTGTTTGGCTTCGTGGGTGGTCATACGGTTACGGCCTCTGGTGTGCCCCCGGTGGTGATGAGCGTCAGGATGTGGACGACCTGGCTCACCTCGTCAGGGGTCAGGTGCAGCGTCGGGTCGACCTCACTGTCGGCGTTCTTCTCGACCCAGTCGTTGAGCGCGAGCGCCATCGTCCGGGCGTAGCGGGGATCCTTCTCCATGACGTCCTCCATGGCCCGGATGGTCTGCTGGAACACGGTCGGGGGGTCGGGGCGCTCGGGCAGCGCGGCGGCGGTCTCGGGTCTCTTCTCCGCCCAGAAGCCGGCTTCCCACGTCGGGTCTTGCGACCGCGCCTCGGTCACTCGCTGGAGCAGCTCGGTCTGGCTGGCGATGGCCGCTTCGCTCACCTCGGTGCCGATGAGGTAGCCGTGGGTGCCCACGGACTGGGCGCCGAACAGCGAGCGTGTGATGGCGGTCTCGACCCAGTCGGCGGGGCCGTAGTATTCGATCAGCTTATAGCGGCGCACGAGCGGCTGGCGCTCGCCTTCGGCGGGGAGGACGGCGGCGGCGTTCGACCCCAGCGGGGCGTCGAGCGGTGAGCCCTTGGCCCCCTCCGGGTCGCGGTTGGCGGTGAGCACCGGTGGCGCATCGGTCGTCACCTTCGGCTGGTCCGGCGGAAAGCCGCAGCTCACGCACTGGCTGCCGCGCGGGCTGCCGTTGGGCGCGCCGCAGTTGGGGCACTCCCAGCCGCTGCCGCGTCCGAGTCCGGGTCCGCTGTAGTTTCTAAGGGGCATTACTTGCCTTCCTCGGTGAGAGGCTCTGGCAACAAGCCGCAAAGCGTGCTGTAGACCCGCTCGCGCTCTTTGATAGACGCGAGCCCAGGCTGGAGCAAGACTTTCACCCCACGCGCGATTGTGAACAGGAGTGCCGTTTCGGTTGCTGTCATTCCTCCTCCTCCTCCAGACCTTCCGCAGGCGGCGCCAGCCCCCGGTCCTCGGCTTGCTGGAGCTCGGCGGCGTGGTGGGGGCGGCGGGGGATGTAATACGCGCTGTCCAGTGGCTCATCCCACCCCGCTTCCTCGAAGCACATCTTGTGGAATTGGCAGGCGTAGCGGGCGGTGTATTTTTTGCACTCCCAGCTGCACGGGGCATGCTCGTCCATCGCCGCCTGAAAGCCCTCGTTGTCCCACTCGCCGTTCGCGGCGTCGAACGCTTCGTAGATCGCCCACGACTTACGCAGCCAGTCCCGCTCGACGGCAATCACCTGCCGGAGCAGCTTGCGCTTCATCGTCTGGCTGATCCGCAGCGGGCCGATGTAGGCGATGTGCGCCTGGCGGACCTTGGCGGGGGCGATGCGGGTCCAATACTCGCCCAGGGACATGCCCTCGGCTTTAGCGGCCTCTGTGGCCTCGGTGTTCAGTCCGACGAACGTCTTCTGATACTTGCGGGGCAGCCGGCGCTTCTGCCCGGTCAGCGCATCGGTCTGCTCGAACTCGATCTGCCAGTCCTCGGGCTCCACCGGCGGGCTGCCGGGGTTATAGAACGGGTAGACCAGCCGGCTGTCCTGAATGATCGGCCCGCCGTAGGTGCCATCGCTCAGTCGGTCCTTGTGGCGCCGGGCGCCCTTGAGCAGCCCATAGACGGCATGCTCGGTGATCGGCTCGTCGAGCCGGGCTTCGGCGGCGGTGACGCCCATCACAAACTGCAGCTTGTCTGACCATTGCTGCTCCCAGCTTTTGCCGAGCATGCCGGCCGTCTTGAACTCGTGGTAGACCAGCTCCCCGGTGGCGTGGGCGCGGGAGATTAGGTCGAGCCGGCCCATCAGGCCAATACCGTCACACTGGCGGTCGTGGTGGTGGCGGAAGGTGCCAATCTTGTCACCCAACCCGCAGGTGCAGTCGATGACCAACTCCTCGGGGTGTTGCACGCTGACGATGGCGAACCGGTTGAGGTAATCGTCGAGCGCTTCGAGCACCCAGCTCCAGACCAGGGCGTCGATGAGGATCAGCTGCTCGGCGGTGACGGTCTCGGCGGTCTCGTCCTGGCTGAGATTCTGGATGCCCCGGAGTTTGACCAGCGCCAGGTATTTGGCCTTTGACGTGGCGATGGCCTCCCGGGCCACCTGCTCGACGCCGGCGGTGTCGGTGGGGTTGTGCTGCACCCACGTGAGGATGGCCGCGAGGGGGGCGTCGATGGAGGTGCCGGTGGCCAGCGGCAGCGACTCGGCCTTGCGCTTCATGCCATAGCCCGACGGGCCTGAGTGGTATTGGAGATAGCGTGAGCGGGGGCAGAAGAACCCGTCCTCGTATTGCGAGCGGGAGGTGAGCCAGAGGCGGAGGGGCTCGGGATCAGCCACGTTTCTCCTCCCGGAGCTTCCAGTCGATGCCGCGATCGACGGTGACCTCGCCCGTGCCATAGCACAGGTCGCATGGCGGGGTTTCTCCGCTGCGCTCTCGCCAGGGACCGCACTTCGGACAGTTGATGAGCACGTCGAGGTCAGGCATGCGGAGTCCGGGCCTCAAACGTCGTCGGGTCCAGCGCGGCCTTGTCGGCCCGGGGCATGTCGTTCCAGATCATGCCGAGCGTCGTGGCCAGCAGCATCTCGGGGCGCACCCCCTGCTCGACGATGCGGGCCTCCTCCTTGGTCAGGGCGCCTGTGACGTATTGGATGAGCACCAGGCGCTCGGAGCCGGCCGTGGCGACCAGGTCGCGGTAGCTGGGTGGGCGGGTGTCAGGCATGATGGGGAATCTCCTTCCGCTCGAAATGGACACAGCCGAAACGAGGCCCGGTGTAGAAACCCCACCCCTCGTCGTTCTCGACGTGGACCTCGTCTGGCTGAAAGTCGACACTGGTCAGGTTGTAACCGAGCTGGAACTTAGGGCATAGGCAGCTGCCCATTGGTAGCAAGGCATCTTTAGGCTCGACGCGGTCGAAACAATTCCGGGACTGTCCGCGGTGCCAGAACTGACACTTTTCGCAGCTCGGCCGGATGGCGGCATCAACCACCATCGGTCTGCTCCTTCTCGTCGGTCATATTTTTCAGGGTGTCGGCGAACCATTGCTCGGTGCCGATGGGACCATAGCGCTCAAGGAACTCGATGAAGTGGGTCAGCGAGCCCCGGAAGGCCAGCAGCTCTTCGATGTTCTCCATCTCCAGTGTCCAGGCCAGTAGGCGCCAGCTGCGGTAGCTCCCAGACCCCTTCTTCTCGCCCCGAGGGTGGTAGAGCTGGGGCTGCACACGCAGGCGGATGGGCTCGTCGCGCTCCTTGGCTTTGTCAGCCAAATCCTGCAGGAACGACTCGACTTCAGACTCGGTGGCGCTTCGGGGATTGAAGCTGATCTTCACCGTTTGTTCTCCATAGTTCGCAAGTGCTGCATGTCGAAGGTGCGAGTTTACAAGCGGATATTCCCGCTTGTCAAGTGGTATTCTGGCCTACTATATCTTGTGGTGTTGACCAAGCATGAACCCGAGGGGTAGAGTTGGCGCCCTGGAAAGGGCCAGGGGGCGCAGCACAGACGACGCCCCCCGGCATGGCAGAAGAACCCCCAGCCCGTCAAGGAAGAGGCGTCCGTGACCCTATCACCCGCTCACCTCCTGCGTCAACGCCGGTTCGGCCCCGACCCCATTCCCCAGGTCATGCCTGCCGGGGGCATCAGCATCCTCGGGGGGCTCCCGAGTGCGGGGAAGAGTCGGATTCTCGCCATGTGGTGTCATGCCTGGCTCACCGGGGAGAGTCGCATCTTTGGGGTCGCGGTGCCGCGGCTTAACGTCGGGATCTTGTCGACCGACCGCAGCTGGCTCGACGGGATGGGCGTCTGGTGTGATCGCTACGACATCGGGGATATCGCTCACTACAGTCTGCAAGACGACGCCACGTTCGACTGGAAGCGTCTCAGACGCCGTGAGGAGCGACCGGCGGTGCTCGAGGCGGCCTTGGGCACCCTGATGGGCGCGATTCGCACCTCGAGCCGCTACGACCCCTCCCTGGGGACGCTGGTCATCGCCGACACCGTGTCCACCTTCATCCCGAACACCCATGACTACAACGAGGTCTTCGTCTCCATCACCGGGCTGCGCAAGCTGGCACAGAACCGGCTGATCTCCCTGCTCGGGACGATGCACAGTGCCAAGCAGAAGGTGGGACCCAAGGAGCGCTATTGCCGGTATATCGACCGCGTCGCCGGCTCGGTGGCCATCGCCGGCACGGCCGACACCATGTGCTACATCGCCGTGCCGGAGGAAACCGAGGTCGGCCAGCCGATCTTCGAATGGCACCCACATCTGGCGCCGAAGCAGCAGTTCGAGCTCACCGTCAAGGCCAACGGGCTCTTCAGCTGGGATGGGAAGGAAGTCGCCAGTCTCGAGCAGATCACCGCGCAGGGGGCAGAAGGGTTGCTGGCGCTGTTCAAAGATGACGCCGAGGAGCTGCAGCTAGGCACCATCATCGAGCGGGCGGTCGACGCCGGCATGGACAACCTCAACGAGAAGACCTTCCGCCGGTGGATCAACACGCTGGTCAAGGATGGGCGGCTGAAGAAGGTCCAGCGCGGCTGCTACAAGCGGGTCCGACCGAGTTAGGCAGGGTTTACCCTCCCTTTCCATACCACCCAGAGAAAAGGCGAAAGCGCCCCCTATTCCACCCCAAAAGGCGAAAGTTACCCCCCAGAGGTGCCAGGGGAGTGTCCACTCAGATCGTGGAATGTCCGTAACACCTTCGCCTGCAATAGGATCCGCGGATCCGTGTTTCCCCTATATTAAAGAGATAAGATCATGTCCACTCGATGTCCGTTGGCAATTCGCAATGTCCGTTGGCAATGCTCAACGGTGCGATAGGAGTATATGCCACTGGACATGAGTGGACATTAAGTGGACATTGCCAAGCATGGCTAAGTGGTTTAGGTAGTGACACTTAACTGCTTGAGTGGACATTTTATTACCCTCTGACACCTATTTCGCGTTTTCGCCCCCCTGAATGGTGGTCCGCTGGCATCCTATTTCGTGTGCAATCCGCAGCTCGGTGAGGGCTCACCGTCGGGGTCGCAACCACAGGCGTTCTCCTCCGGGCCGGCGATATTTGAGGTCGTGGCGCGGGTGCGGTCGAGGGCGGTGCGGGGCCAGAATCCGCCCGCCTGGTTGCGGTAGGCGAGGCGCTCGCGGGGCCCGGGGAGCTGGTCGGCAGGGCGGGTGGGCCGACGGCCGGGTTGGCCGCCCCCGACCTTGATGGGCCAGAACAGCAGGCCGACGATGAACGACCGGCGGCATTCTGAACACGTGGCCTGGGCGATGTTCGCCTTCCAGACGCCTTTGGTGCCTTGGGCCTGGCCGGCGCGGATGAGGCGGCCGCAGGCCGGGCAGGCGGCATCAAAGGAATGCACGCGGGCGTAGAAGCGGTCGCCGAGCATCACTCGCCACTCCGCTTGTCTTCGTCGCCTTCCCGAATCGGCGCCAGCTCCTGGAGGGTGCGCGCCAGGATGGTGCGATCGACGGCACCGAGCCGGTCGCCGGCCGCGGGGTTGTCGTGCTGGGTCACGACTTCCTCCTGCTCCTTCCAGTCCGACGACGTAGAGCGGACCCGCCGTTCTTGGGGCTTCAAGTTGGACTCGTGGGCGCTGGACCTTCCCACCTCGGGCTCACCGAATTGCAGGCCCTCGCCCACCTCTGGGTCCATCTTCAGCACCTCGATCTTCTCCCGCGTCAGGTCATCCAGCGGGCCGGTTACTCGTTCGACGTGCAGCTCGCGGATGGTGGTGGCGGGGTGGGTCTCAATCAGTAGGCGGAATTGCATCGGGGTCTCCCTTATCGAATGCCTCGAGCATCGCCTGGACCACGCGCAGGCGTGCCGAGAAGAGTGGTTTCCGTGGTCCTCGGTCCCAGTGCGTCGTGACCGCGTTGAACACCTCCCGCTCCATGGCGGTCCAGAGCCCTGGCAGATGGCGGGTGATCAGCGGCGCGCGGTCCTCGTCGACTTCGTAGGGTCCCCGCTCGCCGCCCCCGGGCGTGATCAGGAAGGGCTCATTCGGCATCGTCTCCTCCTTCGAGCCACGCCGTGACCTTCTCGGGTGAGCCCCAGCACAGGCCGGGGCAATAGTTGTAGAGCAGATCCACCCAGTGGATGAGGGCGGAGAGGTTCCACTGGTCGGCCCGTTTGACGGACTCCTTCAGGTCGTTGGACAGCAGCACGGTGAGGAAATCGCCCACCGGCTGGCGGTCAACGACGTAGGTGCGGATGGCGGCGTGCATGTGGTCCGGGATGGCCAGCTCACGGAGCCCCTTCTCCAACTCGTCACTGATCATCGCGCGGCGCGTGTCGAGGATGCTACGGATCTCCTTGTCGGCGTCGGTCATCTATTTCTCCTTGGTTCCACGTGGAACATCGGCTGCCGCTATCTTGTGATCCTCGTCCGTCGGCATCGCCCCTTCAGGCATGGCGTCATCCAGGGCTTGGGCCTCCCGCATCCGACGGGCGAGCATGCGGGCGATCAGCGGGCGGGCCGGGTGGCCGGCGAGGACTTGACGCACTAACGCCTTGATCCGTTCGTCTCGGCTCATCGCGGCAGGTGGGCGGCAATCTTGTCGTGGGTCTGGGCATCGGGCCGGAAGCCGAGCACCAGCCCCCGCCGGGTCAGCTGGTCGGGGTCCTGGCAAATCTGGCAGCGTTCGCAGGTGGTGCCGCGCTGGCCGTTCGTCTTGAACTGCGCTGGGCACGGCAGGACGCGGAGCCCGTGATAGTCGTAGGTCTGTTGGCTCTTGTGCTGGGGCACGAGCAGCGCCACGGGGTAGCCTCGGGCGGCCGCCTGGCGGGCCTGGGTCGGGGTCTCGCAGCTGGCCAGCACCGCGGCGCCGCGCCAGTCCGCGCGGGTCACGCCGTGCCAGGCGTGGGTGTAGGTCCAGCTGGCGCGGTTGTGGCGGGCGGTGTGTCGGTTCATCGCCTCGCCGATGATCCGCGCGGCCGCGGGGGTCCGGGCATCGCCGACCACGTGCACGCGGAGCCGGCGCCATCCGGACAGCTGGGCGATCTGATCCGCTTCTATCTTGGCCAGGCGCGCGGGTGTGTCGACGGGGGCGCGGTTGAGTCGGAGGGTGGTGAAATTGAGCGGGCCCTTTTCCGCGTAGCAGCCGGCGCCGAGGAGGGCGCAATCTTTGGGGCACGTGGATTGCTGGGCATAGGTGCACGACATCCCGGATCCGTTCGGGTCGGAGAGCTTGCTGTTTTCGGTGCGCTCGACGGTGAGCACAGGCGCGGACGCGCGTCTCATAATGGGCGTTAGGATCCTTCCGTCACTTGCTCGAAGCCGAAATACTCACGGCCGTCTGGCGTCTGGCAGTCGGTCACGCTCCATTGGGCGCCGGTGTCCAGGTCGGTGACCCACCATTGGCCGTGTTCGTAGTCGGCCTGTAGGCGGTCGCCGAGCGGGTTGCCGGCGGTGGCATCTTCGATGATGGTGCGCTCGGTGGCGCGGTCGTTCACGGTGCTGCGTAGGGTCATGGGCTCGGCTCCTCTCGATCGATGTAGCGCTGCCAGGTCGCAGCCAGGCGCGCATGGTGGGCGGCCTGGCGGTCGAGGTGGGCGGCGTTCGTGGTGCCTGGCTCGGCCTGACAGGCGAACGTGATCCACATGCGGGCCTGGGCGGCGTGGTCGTCACGAACGCGCTCCAGATCGGTCATGGCAAGCGCTCGACGATCGCGGCCGCGGCCTGGTTCGCACCGGCCTGGGCCCACAGGGCCAGGGCAAGGCCAGCGGCCAGGCAAACGGCGATGATGGCGGCGTCTCTGATCTCGTGCATGGGCTCGGCTCCTGTTCGCATCGAGGGCACAACTGGGAGCCCGGGCCAGTCTGGCCAGCCCGGGCGCCTGTTCTATCCTCCTATGCGGCGACGGTGGCGATCACCTTGGCCGCGGCGCGGTCCAGTTCCAAGCGTTGATCCTGGTAGTCGGTGGCCTGGCTCACGCGGGTCAGTCCGTGGACGAAGCCCCACACAGACCGCGGGTTCTGCTCGTGCTGCTCGGCGGTGCGATAGCTGAGATCCGCGGTCGCCTGCGGGATGCCGGTCAGCTGGCGCACCCGGGCGATTGTCTTGTCCTTGTCGCGTCCGAGCTCGGTGCTCGCGGCGCGGTTCAGCGTCTCCTGCTCGGTCCAGGCTGGGAGGTCTCGCACCCTGGCCATCTGCGCCGGCAGGGCGGTCTGCCAGTCGTGGATCTTGCGGCCTGTATGGATCCGCTCGAAGCTCTCGATCTCCTGGTAGTTCCAGATCATGAAGTTGGCGCACACACGCTCACAGAGGAAGAAACTCCACTTCAGGCGGCGTCGGCCGACTTCGGAGTTCAAGACCATGATGCCGCGCCACAACTCCCTCGACGGATCCGTGGGGTCGGTGACGGTGCGGTCGGAATCGACCAGACAGATCATCGCGTCCCGGTCGCCTGCGTAGCCGACGACGGGGTGCAGGTCGCTGCCAAACTCGCCCCGCGCGTAGACTTGCGGCGCTCTCCAGGTGGTGCCGATCACCTGGCTCTCGAGGCGTCGCACCAGCGCCGACGTGTTGATCCGGGTGTAGTCGGGGCCTGTCACAGCACGTAGACGCATCGGGGGCGTGCCATCCACCAGCGTGCCGGGGAGGGCCTGCAGGTAGAGTTTGGCGCGCTCGGCCTCGTGGGCACGCTCGGCCGCCTGCAGGCTCCAATTCAGCGCATCGGATGCCACCTGCGCCGGCAGCTGCTGCAGGTAGGCGGCGGGGGCCTGGGCCAGTCCGCACAGTTGGCGGAATGACCAGTGCGAGAACGTGGCGGGGTTGCCGGCGGGTCCGACCAGCTGCAGGTCTTCGGTTCCCTTGGGGTCTGGCTGGATCTGCAGCTGGTCAAAGCTGATCGGCCGCTCGGCGCTCGAGCGGTCCAGCTGCTCGAGATAGCGGGCCATCTCGCCGAGCGTGGCAAAGGTCTCATCCGCGGGGCGGGTGCTCCACTCGCGGTGCATGGTGAGGTTCGTGGTCATGGTGGTGGTCCTCCGTGTGGCCGGCGAGGGATTTCGCCGGGGTCAATGCCGTCGTGCGCACTAAGGGCCGGCCAGGCGTCGCGGGGGTGCGGGTCTGGCCGGCCGATGCTGCGAACGATGCCGCTAGGCGTCGCGGGGCGCCGTGGCCAGAGGCTCGGTGAGATCGGTGAGTCGCTGGCGGGTGGCGTCGGCCTGCTGCTCCTCGGCCTGGCGCTCACGCTCCTGGTCGGCCTGCTGCTCGGCGAGGTCCCTGGCCTGGCCTCGCTTGTATTTGACGCTGCCGATCGTGCTGCTGATTTCCGACTCGAGGGCGTCGAGGGCGAGGGACTGCAAGCGGGTCGGCGTGGGGCCTGTGAGCTTCTCGTCAATGTCTCGCCGCAGCTGCTGATACTCGCTGACGAGTCGGTCGAACGCTGCAACGGCCTGGGTCAAGGTGGTGTCGTAGTGCACTGGTCTAGCCTTTCGTTAGGCCGGGCGGAATAGCCCGGGGTCTCGTTGGGGTCATGGTCTAGCCTCGGGCGGTCCCTGCGCACCATTTACACCGGCCGCAGCTGTCGAGCAACACGCGGGCGGTCGGGAGGTGGCAGACCACGCACTGGCCTCGGTGCTGCGCGTCGCGTCGCGCTCCTGCTAGGTGGTGCTGGTGGCGCGGATGGTTTCGGGCGGCTGGCGACAGTGGGGGAGGCTTGCGGCCTGCGGTATCGCGGTGGATCATGGGCGGATCGCCATTGTCTTCCAGGCGGATAGTGGTTGTCAAGCGCTAGGCGGCATCGGTTGGCAAGCGGTCTGCTCTGGTCGGCGGCTGCGGGGTGAGCTCGACGGCCCTGGTGGTGATCTCGACGGCTGGGCCTGCGGTGCCGGTGGCTGGGGTGAGTCTCGAGCGCTGCCAGGTGGCTGGCCAGCTGCGCCATACAAGGAACGCGGGCGCCATAGACCCATCGCCGGCTGCCGACGGTGCCAACTGGGCACAGTGCCGAGTTGCCAACTGCCACTAGCAGGCGCCTAGCCGGCCCGTAGCCGCCACTCGAGCGCCCAGCCGGTGCTAGCGCCTACCTCAGCCGCCTACCGGCCCGCTCCGGCCCGCTGAGCGCTCCCGGTCTCACTGGCGACCTGCGTCTCTGGTGTCACTGGCCACCCCTACGCCTACGCCTACGCCTACGCCTATGGCAGGGCCAGGGCACGCGCGCGCCAACCCTCGCCATTGTCTGAGGGGTGCCCCCCGCCCCGCCCCAGTGCTCAGGCCGCACTCACCCCTATCTGGAAAATTTCAAATTCTCAAAATGGGCGTGTGCTACTCTCAGTCGTGGTCTGGCCCTTCCCAGTTGGCAAGCGGAGTGGATTCCGGCTCCTGCGTGCACTGGTCACGGCGCTCGAGGGCATCCACACCGAACTCACCGCCCTGAGAACACTGATGGAAGGTGGGGCCACCGCCAGCGGGTCCGCGGACCAGGCAAGTCGGGCGTTCCGCACGTCGCACCCGACGCCGGACGCGCCCCTCTTACAGGTGGTCGTGCCGCAGGACCTGGACGGCTCCCTGGTCGCATATCAGGAGGCCCACGAGCGATTGACCATCGCCTTGGGGCGGGAGCCAGATGATGACGACATCATCCGAGAAGTCGAACGCAGCGCCTGAGCCGACGCCGGGGCGGTGGACCCCGGAAGAAGCCCGCAGGCAGGGCCGTCGCGGCGGGATTGCGCGTTGGGCCCCCAAGGCGGAGGACGTCGATGAGCACGCCCCAGCCGCGGCATCGGCCTAACCGGGCCAAAGACGGCGTCTCCCAGCTGCAGCACGACGCGCTGCGGCAAATCGAGACGGCCATCGGCGGGCGCGCCTCGCTGCAGGCCGCGCTCCTCCAGGCCCCACCCTCGACCGCGCTGGACTTCGTCATCCAGGCCATTGCCGACCCGACCCAGGACGCCCGCGCGCTGTCGACCATCTGCGACGAGGCCAACGTCTCACTCGGCGAATTGCTCCAAGCCTACAAGCTCGGGGTGATGGCCAAAGGCACCGTCGAGGCGATCACCGCCATCGCTGCGGGGGCCGCGCCCGTGGCCCACGATGTGATGCGGCGCGCCGCGGCCTACGACGAGCCCTGTCCTTACTGTGAGGGCACCGGCCACAACACTGCCGATCCGACCGAGGCCGAGCCGAATCCGTCGCCCGTGCCCTGCAAGACCTGCAAGGGCCAGGGCGCCCTGCGCTACCTCCCCGACCTCGCGCGGCAGAAGGTGGCGCTCGAACTGGTCGGATTGCTCGGACAGAAGAGCGGCACGCAGATTAACATCACCCAGGCCAATCAGACGATGACGGCCGCCATCAACGGCGAGCGCGGGGCACTCGCCCGACTGCAGGCGGCCACCGACCAGGTGCTCTACAGTGAGCCGATGACACCCGACGACCTCGGACCCGCGGACGGTGAGGTTGTGGATGCCGGAGATTGAAGATCGGGTTACCCGGCTCGAAGCGCGCCTAGACGCCCAGGCCACGAAGCTCTCAGAGGTGGCGGAAAAGGTGCAGTGGATCAAGGGCTTCCTCGAGACCCACGGCAACGGCGGGCCCAAGCCCGGCCGGGATGCGGCCATGGTCGTCGGAGGCGGCGGCGGCACCGGCGCGCTGCTGCTCCTGTTTGAGAAGTTCTTTGGAGGGTAGATGCCCCCGAGCTGGCAGTGCCTCCTCTGCGGGCACAAGGGCAACCGCAAAGGCAAGTGTCAGGGGTGTGGGGAGCCTGTGAGTAAGACCGCGGATGAGGCGTTCCGGCGCGCGGCGATTGCGGCCAAGCTGGGACTCACGCCCCCCAACATTCAGAACGGGTGAGCCATGGATAAGGTGCGGTTGGTGTCGGTCGGCGCGACAGGCGAGCCCACGGTGCACGTCGACGCCCCGACGGAGGATCTCGAAGACGGCGTGTCCCGGGCCGTCGGGCTGATGTTCGAGGGCTGGGAACGCAAATACGGGAAGTGGGTCTGCGGCACCTGCGGCCGGCGTGTGCGTGGCCCGGGTCCCATCGCCCGGTGCCAGACCTGCCAGGCTGGACGGTGAGCCATGGACACGCCGCTGATGGTCAAAGGCAAGGCGGGCGCCGCGGTGGCCACCCTCTCCGGCATGATCGCCTCGGCCGCGGCCGTTGTCGCGCTGATCCCGCCCGCGTATCTGGACTTCGGCGAGGAAGACCCGTATGTCGAGTTCGCCAAGCACTTCGACGAAGCGCCGACCATCTTTATGCTAGACACGGGGGATGGCATCGCCAGCGTGTCCTACTACGCCAGCGACGGCTGTTTCCTCCTGGACCCACCCGGGGCTGATGCCCGCTGGGTGACACGACGGGACATCGCGTCGGGCGGCTCGTCGGTGGAGTTCATCCGCCCGACCCTCGCCGGCGTCGTGCCGCACTCCTCGGGCTGCGTGACCGACGGCTGCCTCGCCGTCCACCCCGGGGCGCCGGTCGATACCTGGCTCGGCGAGCAGGTGGAAGAAGACGGCATCATGTGGACCCAGGTCTTCCGCGAATGGGACGACGGCTGCCTCCACTACCAACTGCGCCGTGAGGACGGGGCCTGGCACACCGCCCCAGACGGCACGACGCCGCGTGTCTGCTGGCAACGCTGCGTGCACTGAAAGGATCCGGATGAAACCCCCTAATAGAGTGAGTGTCGTCAAGGCGATCGACCGGGAGAACCCCGGCCTCAAGAACGACGATCCCAGCGCGTTCACGCAGCTTGTCGCGGCGCGGCTCGCTGCGGAGGACAGTCGATGGGGGCGCTACCTAAACAGCCGCAACAACAAAAGCAGGGATGTCCTTGGATGGAACGATCCGAGCCAGCTCTGGGGTGTGGACATCCTCATTGGTGCGGGTCGGCCGAACTTCGACCCACCGATAGCGTGGCAAGTCGACACGCGCAACGGCTCGTGGGTGTTTGTGCCTCCCGAGTCGGACGATCCAGGCGATCCCGGGGCGCCGGACCCGCCCACAGATCTGGAGGCGCGTGTCGCCACGCTCGAAGCCTGGCGAGTGGCGTCCCGATAAGCGCCTGACCCGCGAGCGGGCTGTCTTGCCACTGATGTCTGCAGTAGGCTTCTGACACGGACCATGCGATGACACAGACCATGAGACGCACAGGGGTGGGGGCCGCGCTGGGGGTCCTGTGCCTGGTGAGTGTCCCCACGAGTCCGGCGGCGGCCCAACCGCTGCCCTGCGATCTGTTCGTGGACCCGGATTACCTGGGACCGAGCGACGGGTCGGCGGCGCGTCCCTGGACGCAGCTGCGCACGGCGTCTGATTGGGCGCCGATTAACGCCGCCCTTCCGGCGAGCGATGTGCGGATCTGTTTCTCCGCCGGGGAGGCCGGGAGCGAGGACGACGAGGTCTCTGTCGTCCCCCTCAATAACCTCCGGACGGACGCCGGCCTCCACTGGGTGACGTTTGACGGGCAGTCGGTCAAGAACGTGAACGACGCGGCGCCTGACTGGCGCCTCCATAGCGGGACGTCGCGCCACCGGATTCGCCACAACAACCCGTTCAGCACCCAGAACCATCAGGCGCCCTACGCCGCGCGGGGGAACTGGATCCTGCGCGGCTTCAAGCTCGAAGGCACGGGGAATCAGGCCCTCTTCTTCGGCCACAGCGTCAACGCCATCATCGAGGAGAACGAACTGTGGCACACGCCCGCCGCCACGAGCGGCCCCGGGCTCCACATGCACGACGCAGACAGCCACTACTCGGCCAATATCATCATCCGTCGCAATTACGTCCACGACCTCTTCGGCGAGGGGATCTACATCAATGGTCCGAAAGAGGGGTGCAATCAGCCGGGAGGCTGCGGGTCCGTCGTTGAACTGGCGGCGGATGGGGTCCAGGTGCTCGAGAACATCGTGCAGAACGCCGGGCGGTATGGCGGCGAGGGCGACGGGATCGACATCAAGGACGGGCTCCGGAACCTCGTCGTGCGCGGGAATACGGTGTCGCAGGACACGCCCGGCGACGGCGTGGACGGGATCGTGACGAACAGCGGCGGGCTCTTCGAGGGGAACTTTGTCTTCAACACCGGATCGAGCGGTATCTCGTTGGGGATCTTCTATCGGCTCCTGCCGAACCGCGCGGGGTCGATTGTGCGGAACAACGTCGTCGTCAATACCGGCGGGAACCCGAGTCGGGGCGAAGATGTCGGGATCAGGGTGCGCGGGGCCCCCGACGGGGACAACTATACGAACGTCGCGCTGGTGAACAACACGGTCGTGGGCGTCCGCGACAGCGGCACGAACGACGGCGACGGGATCGTCTTCTCCCGGCACGCGACCGGCGCCCTCCACAACAACATCTCGTTTGATCACGCGGGCCAGGGGATCGACGTGGAGGGTGGCAGTCCCACGCAGAGCCACAACCTGCTGACGGACGCGCAGCTCATGGAGACCTCCCCGCCCTACCGCGCCGACCCCAATTTTCGGCCGCGTCCTGGCTCTCCGGCCATCGGGGCTGGCGTGACGCTTAGTGGGTTTGCGCACGATTTCGCGGGGGCGACGCGCACCACGCCCTGGGACATTGGCGCGTTCAAGTTTGGCGGCGGTCAACCTCTCCCGCCGTCGTTCGTTGAAGGGACCAGCATTCGGGCGACCTGGACGGCCGTCGAGTGCGCGAACGTCTGTGGCCAACCTGTGGATGAGTCAGGGTTTTACGTCGTCGTGGACGGGGCGCGCCGTGAGACGCTGACGCCGTCTGGCACGACGTATACCGCCGAGTGGGTCGCGGTGCTGGGGATGACGACGGTGCGCCTTGATGCGTTCAACTGCGCGACGTGTCTCACGGGTGAACAGGTCGCACGGGGCGGCGAGTCGCTGTTCACGGTGACGCCAGCCATGCCGAATCCTCCAGCGGCTCCTCCCGCGCCGACACTGACGCCTGCGCCGTGAGGGCGGTGGCCACTCCGCACCCCGGGATATGACCCCCAAGGTCGTCCTCCTCACCAAAGGCGGCTATCGCCAGGCGGGATTCTCGCGCGGACTGCTCTATCTCCTGCTCGGGCTCGACGAGGTCTGCCGGCAAGGCGGCGACGGCTGGCCCGCGAAGCTCGTCCTCACCGCCGGGAGCAACGCCCACACCACCGGGGGCCATGCGCTGCCGCGCTGCGATGCGGTGGACGTCCGGACCAAGACGTCGGGCACCCGGCCGGGCGCCTTCCGCGACGGCCATGCGAAGCGCGCCTTTCTCGTGGTCTGGGCGCTGGCGATGGAGGACGGCCCCCTCCTGAAGACGTGGGAGCAGGGCACCAAGGTCGTCACCGCGCACTACTTCTTCTGGCTGGAAGCCGAAGGCCAGCCTCGAGAGCATGTCCACGCCCAGGTGCGCATGGGCATGACGATCCGAGACTGATGTTCCACCCTCGCGTCATCGCCGGCGCCGAAGCCAAACTCCTCGAGCGCTGGTCCGGCTCGCTCCGCAACGGCCAGTTCCATCGCTACGCGGTCCCCGACGTCCGCGCCTACCAGCAGCAGATGGCGACCGCCTACGATGACGACGGGCACCAGATCCGCCGCTGGACCACCGAAGAAGAACACTTCCTCGCCAACGAGAAGCTCCTGACCAAGATCGACTGGAAGTATTGGGCGGAGCGCTACGCGATGATCCTCTCCGAGGGCACCACCCTCCAGTCGCTGTATCCCCTGTGGGAGTCGCAGCAGCTCGCGCTGGATGAGCTCGGCCGGCTGCAGCTGGACCGGATCCAGTCGGGACACCCGGACGGCCTGCTGTTTATCTTCCTCAAGGCGGCCCAGCTCGGCATGTCGACGATGACGCAGGCGATCCTGGCGCACCGCGCGACGACCCACGCGCACCGCGCCGGCCTCATCGCCGCGGACGTCCCGGACCAGTCGGCCTATCTGTTCGATATGTTCGAGCGGGTGGTCGACTACCTCCCGACGTATCTCAAGACGGCGACCGTCTTCCATACCAAGGACGACCAGATCGTCTTCGCCAACGGCAGCTTCGTGAACGTCGAGTCGGGCAAGTCGATGCGCGGCGCCCTGCAGGAAGAAGGCGGCACCAAGGGCATGATGGGTCGCGGCAAGACCTACTCGCTGGTCCACCTCTCGGAGCTCTCGACCTGGGAGAACCCCGAGCAGATCGCCCACGCGCTGTTCCCCCGGATCCCGGTGCAGCTCGATAGCTTCTGCGGGCTCGAATCCACCGCCAAGGGCCGGGACAACTGGTATCACCTGTTCTGGAATGCGACCTGTGCCGGCACGACGCGCTTCGCGCCGCTCTTCATCCCCTGGTTCGCCGTGCAGACGAAATGGTGGCTCCCCGCGCCGATCGATTGGACCCCGGCGACGATCACCCTGGAGATGGCCAAGCGGGCCGAACTCACCGGCCCCCGGTGGATGCACCACACCGTGCACCTCACGCGCAATCAGCTCTACTGGTGGGAGACCCGCCGCACCGAAGCGATCGGCATGAATGATCTGGGTGGGTTTCTGGCCGAGTGGCCGACCGACCCGGACGAAGCGTTTCAGTATTCCGGCCGCACCATCTTCCCCATCGAGGTGATCGAGGCGACCGCGGCGCAGCAGAAGCCACAGGCGGCGACGTGGGCGGTGTCGTTGGATAAGATTGTGAGCGAACGGATGGTGCCGCGATGACGCATGACTGTGTGTGGTGGCAGCCGAGCAAGACTCACTGGTGGCGCTGTGTGCTCTGCGGACGGCGGAAGCCATGAGCTACCCCACCGTCTCCCTCCCCTCGTCCCTCGGCATCCGGCAGCTGCCGCCCCCGCCCGGCGTGCCGAAATCCCTGGAGTCGCTCTACGACCTGGTCCAGATCTGGGAGACGCCCCGACGCAACCCGCAGCACCGCGGCTTCCGCTACGTCGTCGCCAGTGACGTCTCCGATGGCCTCGGCCAATGCCGCTCGGTGGTCGACGTGGTGCGGGTCGGCACGGTGCTCGAGCCCCAAGAACAGGTGGCGCAATACGTCTCGACCTCCTGCACGCCGGTGTCCCTGGCCTACATCATCGACGCCCTCGGCCGCGCCTACACCGACCCGGACGGCTTCCCCGCGAAGGTCGCCGTCGAGGTCAACAACCACGGGCACTCGACGCAGGCGATGCTCCAGGCGCATCTGGACTATCCGCACTTCTACCGCCGGGAGCTCGAAGACCGCGCCAACCGTGCCAAGCGCTTCGCCACCACCATCGGCTGGAATACCACTCCGCTGACCCGGCCCCGGATGCTCGACCGCTTCGTCGAGGCGGTGTCCACCCGCGACCCGACCACCAAGCGGCCCGACTTCATCCTCAACTCCCCGATCACGCTTGACGAGATGCGGGGGTTCTACTCCGACACCGGCGGGTTGGCCGATGCCAGCGCGTCCAAGCACGGCTACGACGACTGCATCATCACCGCCGCGATTGCCAACGTCGTCGCCTGGCTCTGGCTGGGTGGCGAGATCGCGCCGATCGCCGAACAGCGGCGGCAGAAGTCAGGCGCGGACTCGCGTCGGCGGTCGCACGGGCTTGACGACTACGACTGGCGCAACTCCGATGCCACGCTCGCGGAGATGCGCGCCGGGGTCCACGAGGACGCGGAAGCCGGCTACGATGTCGATGACACTCTGTTATTCTGAGGCCGCGTGGCGGATTACCTGTGTGCGCTATGCGGCCACTTCTGCAAGGGCGTCTGGCAGGTGAACCAAAAGCCGGTCTGCCGAGGCTGCGGGCGTGATTGGCAGAAGGGCGACCGGAAATCGATCCGGCAACGGAAGCAACGGCGGGTGCGCAACCCCGCGTGGAGGGTCTAATGCGAGTCACCATTTCGGACGAGCTCGCCGACGTCCTCGAATCGAAGGCCGCCGGCACGAACCAATCAGTCGACGAGATCGCGGAGGCGCTGATCCTGCGCACGATCGAGGTCGGGATGCAGGAGCGCTACATTCTGATCCGCGGCGTCGTCCGTGAGGAGCTCGAGACGCTGTGCGGCAAGCCCATTCTCACGCAGGAGGCGCTGCTCACGCAGATGCAGCGGCTCGGCTCGATCTCGTTTGGCCACGTCCGCCTCAAGCTCACCGTCAAGCAGATGGAAGAGCTGACACGTCGGGCGATGAAGCGGGGGATCAAGGTGCCCGCGCTCATCGAGGAAATCGCCCACGAAATGGAGCCGATGTTCTTCGACGTCGCCGGGGGGTTTGGCGTGGGGTATTCGCCCGCCAGTCGGGAGGCGCGACGCCTGCATGACGAGCGTCAGGCGGCGGACCTGGCCGCGGCGCAGGCGGCCATTGGCGAGGTTCAGCCGTGAGACGTCGCGATTTCTTCAAGGCGCTGGCGGCACCGGCGGTGGTCGCGCTCGTTGCGACATCCGCGACGACGCTGCAGGCCCAGGTCGGCCAGACGATGACGTCGGTGCCCGGCAAGGAGCTGCTCTACGAGGACACACACGGGAAACAGTTCCGCATGATGCAGGCCGAGCGGGACGTGTGTGAGGGCACGCTTGTCGCGGATTCCCGCAACCAGGCCATCGGTGTCGCGGCCGCGAACATCCCGCAGGGGCACTGGGGCTTCGTGCAGGTCAGAGGTCCGGCGATCGTGGAGGTGGCGCTGTGAGTTTGCATGACTACGAGTGCCCCGCGTGTGGGCACGTCCTCGTGGACCACAACGTGCCGATTGCCATCGGGGCGATGAAGGGCGCGCCGATGTGTCCGCAATGCCAGAGCCGTGCGCGTCGCACTGGCGAAGGGCTGGCGCTCTCAATGAAGTGGATCCCCCAAGTGGGCAGAATGGATGCGTATGAGCCATTTCAGGAATACCTAGTGCACGACGGCACGGGAAAGCAGGTGCTGGTCGAGTCGATGGCGCAGATGCGCCGGATCGAGCGCGAGTCGGAGCAGCAGGCCCGCAACGGCGAAGGCCAGCAGATGGCCTGGCGCGCCTACTCCAACGACGTCAGCCAGACCCACGACCACCTCTTCACGAAGGACACCAGCCGCGCGATGGACCATGATCTGGAGGGGGTCGGCGCCGACACCGAGATCAAGCTCGGCGGCCGGGGGCACCGTGTGCGTCAGGGACCGATCCCGTTCAACACCGAGGGCAAGACGATGCGTGGGGAGAAGATGACCAAGCAGGTGGGCGCGCCGGTCACCCGGGCGCATGGGACGGTCGACTGATGACGACACTCAGCTGGCAGGAACGCTGGTGGGTGGTGCGGATCTGGGTGCGCTCCATCTGGTATTGCCTCCGGCGCCGGACGGACTGGCCCTACGTGCCTCACCACTTCTATACCACGCGGTTCATCTATAACCCACACCACTGGCGACTCTCATACGTTTATCCGCCGACCGGCGGCTCCCGCCTGACCAAGGTGGAGCGTGTGCATGGCTGATTTTAGTGAGTCCGGCGTCGAAGGGCTCCCGACCCTCACCGCCAACATGCTGGCGAACCCGGGGGGCGACCAGCGCGTCCTCGGCTGGTTGAAGGAAGCCGAGCAGGAAGGCGACGCGGTCAACCAGGCCGACCCCTTCTACACCCGGATGGCCAAGGGCATGGCCTACGTCTCGGGCGACCAGCTCCGACACGACCGCGACGCCAAGCTCAACTATCTGCCCAAGATCGTCGTCAACGAAAGCCGGAAGGCGATGATGGCGCACACCAGTGCGCTCACCGACATCAAGCCGCTGGTCGCTTATGCGACCGAGAACCCGGCGTTCGGTGTCCAGGCGCACCTCCTCAACAAGCTGACGATCGCCTGGTGGATCACCACCGCCGCTGATATGGCGCTGGCCGACACGGCGAAGTATTCGTGGTCGTCGGGCACCGGCGACATGGAGACGCAGTGGGACCCCCACGCGGGGCTCGGCGGCAACACCATCCTGATCGCCCGTGACCCCCGGGACACCTTGCCGCTGCGCCCGGGGAACGAACGCGATATCCAGCTCTGGCAAGGCGTCACCCTGCGCGACGAACGCTCCATCTCGGCGCTCCGGGAGAAGTGGTCGACCAAGGAGCACCTGCTGGTCCGGTCGAAGGAGACGTCGCTCGGGAAGGTGCGGGGCCGGTTCCGTCAGCTCGTCGCCGATGTCACCTCGCCGGCCGGGGGGACGGGCGACACCCTGGCAGGGCTCTCGTCCACGCCGGCCAACCGGCGCATCCCCTCGACCGGCGGCCTCGTCCTTCGTCGCACCTTCATGCACGACTGGACGCGCAACCTCACCGGCAAGACGATCGTCATGGGCCGTCCGGGCACGGTGTGGGCCTATCGGGTGATGCCCGAGCAGCTCGTCTACCCCCGTGGCCGGCTCATGGTGTGGGTCGATGCGGGCGTCCTCGACGACGGCCCCTCCCCCTACTGGCATGGGCTCTTCCCGGTCTCCCGGCTCAAGCTCTGGGATCTGCCCTGGCACTTCTTCGGGCTGCCCATCCTGCACGACCTGATGCCGATCCAGGATGCGATCAACGACACCTGGCACGACTTCCGTGTCGGCATCCGCAAGTGGATGAACCCGTCGGTGGCCTACGACCGCGCGGCCGTCTCCGAGCGGTTTATGAAGTTCTACGACCCACGCAGCCCGGGGCGGAAGATTGCGCTCAACTCGACCGGCGGCGACGGCTTCAAGCACATTGATGGCCCCGACCCCCAGGTGCTGCAGATCGCGCGGGAGGCCGCGCTCGACCTGACGGACAAGTTCCGCGACCTGGCGGGCACCAAGAACATCGAACAGCTGCTCGCGCTGCGTCAGTCCCCGGCGGCCGATACGGTGCAGAAATACGTCGAGGCGCTCACCCCGGAGATTCGGCAGGAGGGCCGCCAGATCGAAGCCTTCCTCCGCGGCCCCGCCGAGATGGTCAAGAGCAATATGTTCCAGTTCATGTCGAAGGCGCGGCGCATCCAGGCACTGGGCGACGCGGGCCAGCTGCTCGAAGACTTCGACTACGACCCCGACTCCCTGGTGCCGGCACTCAAGCCCACCGACCCCGGCTACGTGAAGGAGCTCGACGCCGACCTCCCCCGGGATCAGCGGGCAGAGTTCTTCATGAAGACCTTCGTCTTCAAGGTCGAGCCGGGCTCACTGCTGGCGATGAATGCCAGTGAGCGCAAGCTCATGGATCTGCAGCTCGCGCGCATGGGCATGCTGGACTTCTGGACGCTGATGGAGTCGCTTGGCCGCGGCAATGCCGGGGTGCCACCCGAGCTGCCGCTGCCGCCCAACAAGATGCCGCCGCAGGATGTCATCGCCGCGCAGCTGCGGGGCCCGGACAACCCGTCCGGCAAGTTCGTCATGGATCCGGAGACCGGCCAGGTGCTGGAGATTCGGCCGCCGCAGACCATCACCGAGCGGCTGATGGCGCAGGCACAGCTCGGCATCGCGTCGACCGTCAACCCGGCCGGCCGGAAGGCCAGCGGGCAGCAGAGTCCGCAGATCAAACGCAAGACCGAGGCGTCAACGGGCGCGCCGCGTCCCACCATCAGTGAATCCGGGTGATGCACTGCTGGGTGACGTTCCATCGGCATACCTGGTCTTGGCACGCGGGCCTGCACGCCATCTGTGATTATTGCCGGTGCACGACGTGTGGGGCGCCGCGCTTCGGCCGTGCCGGGCGCCGGTGGCATCTGCCTGGCACGCCGGACGACGTCGATCTGGCCCGACGCTATATGGAGTCCTGATGCCGTCGGAGCAGATTGACGTCGCCGACCTTCTCGAATCCGTCAACAGCCCGACGCCGTCGATCGAGGCGATTTTCGACGTGCTCTTCACGCGGCGATTCACCGGCACGCTCCCCCTGATCCTCCATTTCCGCGGCGGCAAGGTGCAGGTGCTCGAGGTGTTGCACTCGACGCAGATTCGCCTGCACGAGCCGCACGAGGTTGACAAGGGGAACGGGACCTAAGCTAGACTGACGATCGTAGGGCCGCACCGCTCACCGGATGCACCGGCGACTCGGCCGACACTTCCTCACGCGAGGTGTCGGCCGTTTGTGCGTGTAGGAACCATGCCACACGATGTCGGCGACGAGAAAATCGCACGGGTGTTGGGCGAGTTCAAGCGGAAGCGACTCCGGAGTGGTAAGGGCAAGGGCGGGAAGCCCGGCAAGGTCGTGACCGACCGCAAGCAGGCGCTGGCGATTGCGATCAGTGCCAGCCGAACGGCGCGGCGGATGAAAGACGGCACGTAGTGGCTGATGACCCTCCGAAGAAACAAGGCGTCATCGCTGCCGCCATCGAGCGGTTTCGGAAGTTCACGTCGCTCGGCAAGACGAAGAAGAAGGCCGAGAAGACGGTCGACACCAGCAAGGTGAGCAGCAAGCCGTTCAAGCTCGAGCCGAACGCACAGCAGAAGGCCGCGGTGGCCGCGGCGCAGAAGCGGCGCACTCGGCGAGTCAAGGATGGCACGTAGCGGAGGACCGGCTCCCCCGATGCCGCATACCAAGTCAGATGCCGACTTTCAGGCGGAAGACGATTTCCGCACCCTGCAGCGTGCAGAAGAAGTGCAAGGCAGCAAGACCAGGTTGGCGGCCGCGATGAAGAAGGGCAAGCAGCAGCGGGACGAGATGGATGCCGTGCTCGGGGCCCGCGGCGCCCGACGCCGGAAGGACGGCACGTAGGTGGCCAACCCGAACGGATTTCCTGACGGCGGCCGCTCGACCCAGACCGCCGGCGCACGGCTCGACCGTCCACCCCCGTCTCCCGCGCTGGCCCGTGCTGGCGCCGACCCGAACGGCCCCAGGTTCGCCGGACTCGCCCCACCGATTGTGCTGGGCGGCGATGCCCCCGGGACCAACGTCGATGTGCTCACGGACCTCCTCCGGATGTTCGAGGACGTCGACCGCAAACTCTCCATGGCAGCCAAGGCGGCACCGACCTTGGCTCCGCGACTCGATCGAATTACTGATGCGATTCGTGCCGTGTCCGGTGAGCTACTGACTGAAGGCATTGTGGCGACGGATGAAACGGCTGCCGGCCCCGCGTTTGCGGGAGGCGGATTCACCCCAGGCGCCACCAGATGACCGGCTCAGATCGGGGGCGTCAATGGCGGTAAAGAACAAGAAGCATCACGAGGCAGGGCAGACGTTCATGCAGTCGGTGCTGGCGGCACTCCCCGAGGAGAAGCGAGCCGCGGTCCTTCCCCTGTTTCAGGGCGACGATGTCGATGGCGCCTTGGAGATGGCGGGGGCGGGCTTCATGCGTCAAGAGGACTTTTCCCGACAGTCCAACGAGCTCGGGGAGAAGACCAAGGAAGTCGAGAACCATTGGAACCGGCTGAACACCTGGCACGCAGGCAAAAAGACCGAGCTCGAGGAGGTCGAGACGCTGCGGACCCAGGTGACGGAGCTGCAAGCCGCAGCCGGTGCGGGAGGTGGAAATGGCGGCGGTCCTGGCGTCAAGCCGGGCGACGTCAAGCCCGCGGCGACGATGACCCGTGACGAGCTGATCGCCACCATGGGCCTCGACCCTGCCAAGATCGTCACCGCGGAACAGCTGACCGAGGTGGTCGGCAACATCGAACGCGGGATGCTCTCGTTCTACCAGCAAGCGAATCCGATTTCGATCGAACACTACCAGACGTTTGGCGAGGTGCTGGACGTCGAAGCGGTGTTCAAGCACCCGCAGGTGCAGACGATCGGATTCAAAGCGGCCTACCTCGACGTGCACAAGGACAAGTTCGAGGCGAAGGCCGTGAAGGAAGCCGAAGCCCACGACAAAGAAGTCGGTGACGCTGCGGTCGCAGAGCACATCAAGGACACCGCCGGCAGTATGGGGTTCCCGATTCCGGGACGCTCGATGCCGTCGGGCATCACCTCCCCGCTGGATCACCTGGAGGCGTCGATGAAGACGCCGGCCCCGGTGGCGGCAGCGGCGGGCGTGGCGCCTGGTGTGGTGGTGCCTGTGACCGCGCCGGGGCCGGGTCATACCAACCTCGCTGACGACGGCGCGTTGGTCGACAAGGCGGTTGAACAGTTCCTGCAGCGTGCGCAGGAGCTGGGCCGCCCCGTCGCGCGCATCTAGGAGATACTCATGGACGATCTGCTGCTGACCGAGATTGAAACGATCACCCAGAAAACGATTCAGCCGGGGGTCGTCGACAACTACTTCAAGGCCGGACCCATCATCCGCATGCTCATGCGTCGGTTCAACCGTCGCTGGGCGGGTCCGCAGATTCAAGAGAACTACCTCTTCCGGTCGATGAAGGGGGGCGCCTACAAGAAGGGCGACAACTTCGACCTCGACAAGCAGCAGACCTTCTCGGGGATTCAGTTCGACGTCCGCTACTACGACGTCAACGTCACCGAGTATCTCGAAGACCTCGAAGTCGAAATGGTCGGCCCACAGGCCGTCTTCAATCGGCTGCGCACGGACATGGCCAACGCGGCCTTCACGATGTCGGCCATCCTGGAGATTGCGATCTTCCGGCATGGGCAGAACCGCAACGGCGAAGACCGCACGGCCGAGATCAACGGCCTCGAAGAGGGCGCGACCAACGGCACGGATGCGACCTTCTCCGGCGCGACCTTCCCCGTCTACGGCGGGCAGACTCGTGCGGCGAACATCAACGCCGCGCTCAACTCACCGACGGGGCTTATCCCCTCGAACATCGGCCCGGGCGCGGTCACCTTCCACAACCTGGTCCACTCGCATCTCGCCAGCTCCATCGGCGCCGAGCGGCCGATGTGGGGCGTCACGACGAAGCGGGCCTTCGGCTACATCGCGGAGACCTTCCACCCGTCGCAGCGCATCGACACGGTGGACCCGGAGCTCAACTGGCCGGGCTTCCGGTTCCAGAACTCGACCATCGTCACCTCCGACTACGCC
>SDBT01000351.1_pt1 | contig 70792 bp, 107 predicted proteins | sample 2277101 | NCBI WGS metagenome assembly SDBT01 (sample SAMN10404973, study PRJNA504765) | marine sediment metagenome | isolation source: marine sediment core GS10_PC15, 103 cmbsf | place: Arctic Ocean: Southern Knipovich Ridge | collected 2010
AAGAGGCGTATCTCGCAGCCGTAAGCATTAGCAATAGTGCGGCCGGAGTCGCCGGAGCCACCCTCTCTATTCGAAACGGAGCGACTGAGCTTCTTGACGATAGCGCGAGTGGAACTGGAGCGGTCGTAAACGTGAGCGCTGCGCTAACCACCGCACTGGAGTACTCTGTGAGCGACGGACAGCTTATTGATTACGCAATGACCCGAGGGGATGAGTTGCTCATCGCGCTTCTTGGAGACGCGGACTCAACCACCCATGGGCTACTCGTAGTCATCACTCTGGCCGTGCCAATCCAGGCACAAGATGAGGCTGTCCCAGGACAGAACATGAAGTACTAGTGACCCACACTGAGGGGGGGGCTGATTCTGCCCCCTCTTTTTCAAAGGATGATATAGCGAAGATGACTGGCTTTCAGGCGCTCGTGGCTTTACGAGAACTGGAGCCCTTTACCGAGGCTCGTAAGCAGGTGCGAGTTCCAAGCGACCTGGTAGATGTAGCTGACGATGCAATGTACAATTCGGTACGGCTCATCATGATGGAGAACGACCTGCTGGAGAGAATGGGTGTTCCTCATCACACTGGCTGAACTCGAAACAGACCTACGCACACGACTGGCGGACACGGCGACGAACAAGCGGTTCTCTTCGGCGGAGATTACCCAGGCAATTCAAGACGCGATTGAGTACTACTCCGAAACCATGCGGGTCACCGACATCTACGAGGACCTGAACAACGTCTGGATTCTACGGCTCCAGGGCAACCCAACGGCGGGCGACTTCACCATTTCCTACAACGGCAACACCAGTGCGGCGACCGCATACAATGCCAATGTCTCTACGATTCAAACCAACCTGCGTGCGCTGGCGGGACTTGAGCGCGTGATTGTGTTCCAGAGTGAGGACGAGGGGCAGTCCAACCGTGACATTGAAATTGTCTTGCAGAGTGTCGTGGACTTGACAATAGACCTCACCCTTGCAGACAGCGTCACGAGCAGCTTGAGTGCAGGGGCGCTCATTGCACGACGTACCAGAACTACCACCCTCAGCGGCAAGTACGAATACCCGATGCCGGAGTACGTGAGTCGTGTGTTCCGTGTACAGCGTAAGCTCATCTCCAAGGACAATGTTGCGGGCGCATCCAGCACTGTAAGTACGCCGTGGATTGACGTGCTGTTCGAGCATGAGCGTAACCCAGATGGCACACGCAATGTTGTCTACTTGCCAAACGACCACGTCGGGACACTGCCACTACGCTTCCATTATGACCGGCCAATCCCTGTGCCTCCTGTGACGGGAACCCTGGGCGCACAGATGGAGGACGAGGATGTGGTGGGCACCTTGGCAACCGGTGGCACGGATGCCTATCGATGGGAAGTGCCTGTCATGGTACAGATTGAAGACGAAATCATACGCGTCAATCGCACCTTGGGTACCCTGCAACTTGCAGATATCGACCGGGGCCTGTATGATACACTTCCAGTCGCTCACACCAACACCACCGCATTCAGTCCGTTGATAACCGTACCAAGTCGAAGTGACTATGCCTCTATCAAGGCGCGTGCAATGCAGAACCTCTATCACACACGGACACAGGATGGCGATGAGAACAAGGCATCCATCTACGTGACCCTGTACGGGCAAAAGGGTGAGGAGTTGAATACACTGGACAAGAGAGGGCGACGCCTACAGCCGGGCTCTCTCCGAACACAGAGACGACGGAGTTCACGGAGTACATTGTGACCGAACTAGAGCAGTTGGAACAGGAACTGGCCTTTCGTTCAAAGAAGGTTGGTGATGCGATTGTAGACCTGACGGACACACACAAGAAGATTTACATGCTGATTGAGGTATTGAAGGAACAATATGACCGTAGCGAACGCGACACCGGGAGTGACTCATCGGGTAGTCCTGGGTAACACTGGGTACCAGGCCGATACGCGAAACCTCATCAAGTCTGATATCACTCAGACGATTCCGCGTGTCACAATTTCGGATGCGGCTCGTCGTCACCAGGATTTCAGTGACCTCGACACCTTCGGACAGGAGAGCTTTCACCATGGGCGCGGCGAGAAGGATTGGAATGACCCCTTCGCTTTCTACACAGGGCGACGTATAGACACACGGGTCAAGCGACAGGTCACCATTGGCCCTGCGCAAAACAAGTCCTTCAAAACAGGCGGCTCGGACCCGGACTTCAATGGAGCGCCCAGCGCCTTCTTCCAATTTGCCAGCAACTTCTACATGCTCATCAATGGGACTACTGAGGCGACGAATGCCCTCTATGTGTGGAACAACTCGACGAGCGCATGGGATACTGTAGCGGCGGGCATTGACACCAACACGGGCACCATGGGAAACATGGAGGCGTTCAACGGCTACCTCTTCGTGGCACAGGGGGAGGTCTCAGGCGATGACATTCGACGCTTTGATGGGGTCTCAACATGGGATGCCATCACGGGAATTCCAGCGCGCTACCTCAAGCAGTGGGACAATCTCTTGTGGCGAGCAGACAACATCAACGAACTGTGGTACACTGCGGACCCAACCGCTGGCTCGCCCACCTGGGTCGGACCATTCCAAGCAGGGGACACTACCGCGTTCATCACAGGGCTCGCGGTCTTCCAAAACCAATTGCACGTCTTCAAGCAGGACGGTATCTACATCGTGGAGGTTACCGGGAGCACCTACCGTATCGCGGTTCTCCTCGACCAGTTCCAGTCGTTCGATGTGGACAACGGTAAGGGCAACACCAACTGGAATGGCTTCTTGTACTACAACACCACGGGCGGAGGCATTAGCCGCTTTGATGGGGCAACGGTGGAAGCGCTCGGACCTGACCGAGGGGCAATCTTTGAGGAGGCGACATTCCAGGGGGCACTGGATAGACAAGAATTTCGTAGCCTGATTGGGACAAGCAACTGGTTGTTTGCGGCGGGTGACAGTGAGGACGACAATTCACAGGTGCTCGCATACGGTGGCACAGGGTGGCATAGCTTCATTGACGCGGGAGTTGTTGCGCTCGATACCGTCTCCCACTTGCCTGCCCTGACTGCGGCCAATGTGCTTGCGACACCCACCCTCTGGTACAATAAGGCGGAAGAAGTGTTCTACTCTGTTGTTCCTGAAGGGACAGACAACCCAGACGACTTTGCGGCCTTCACCTACGACACCAACGGAGGCTTCTTTGTGACGCCGTGGTTTGATGCCAAGCTCCCTGACCTGGACAAGGCATTCTATAGCATCACCGTTATCAGTGAGAAGGTGGTCGCAAGTGCACAAGAGATTGAGGTCGCCTACCAGATTGACAAGATTGGTGGGCCTGAGGATGCGGACAGTGATTGGATTAGCTTGGGCACCGTACAACAGAGCCCGACTGCTATTCTACGATTTCCTGATGGTGCTCTCCACAAGTGGAGTACAGTCGCGCAATCCATTCGTTTCAAGTTCAAGCTGACCACCACGAGCGCGAGCCTGAGCCCTATCTTCAAGGAGTACTTCGTGCGCTTCACCACGCGCCCACCGACACGCTGGGGATGGAATCTCCCTATCAAGTATGAGGATAACCTGGAGGGCATTGACCATGAAAGAGAGACGCTAAGCAAGACGCAGATTCAACAGCGCCTATGGGCAGCCCGTGACCGGCGCGATGCCCTGTTCTTTGATGATGCGCTGGGTCCACCGACCAATGTCATCAACCAATTCACGAACCCCAGCTTCGAGGTCAACACGACCAACTGGGCTGTGCGTTCTGGTGCGGCGGTCACCCGTGACCACATCTATAAGGTCGGTACGGGCTACAGTGGCAAAATTGTCGCGGATGGGACAGATAACAGTGGTGTCAATAGCTCGGAGAGCGTGAGTGTGCCGGACGGTTCAACGGTCTACATGAGTGCGCACCTGTACCACAAGAGCGGTGCAGCCATTGACCTCTATCTCTGGGATAGCACGAACAACGCCATCCGAAGTTCTGATTTGGCCATCGCTATCTTCAATGAGGAGGCTGACTACTCGGACCCCTTCCGACGCCACACATTCCAGTGGACCAACAGCACGGGCAGTCCTGCCAATGTACAACTTGTCGCAGAGAGTGGGAGTGCAGCCGCAGCCACCTTCTACCTTGACCGGTGTGCCGTGATTGTCAGCACTATTGCTGACCTCGTCGATGAGTTCTACCTGGATGGGGACCAGACACGTTGCCACTGGACCGGTGTCCCACACGCCTCAACCAGCCATCGCCCACGAGGCTACAGTGTGTACGTGACAGGCGTCAATGAGAGTCCACGTAGCCCAGAGGTCACCTACGACGCCAATGACAATGAGGTACAGACAGTGGCCGGGGTCATCAACGTCCAGTTGCGAGAGATTGAATAATGGTACAGCCACTACGAGCAAAGCGGAAGAAGCCCCGCCACTCTGTGCGCCTACCTATCACGGGCCGTGACCTGGTAAAGCCGATTCGGAGCCGTCGTCGCTTCCGTCCCTTCGACCAGCCTGATGAAATTCTTGAGGGTCGGGCCGCAGATGTGGATGGCTCTATCCTTGAGCGCGTGGTCTACAAGGAACTCGAACGGCAGCTTGGACCAGCGGGCTTCATCTTCAAGCGCGGTATCAATGGGGCACGTCTCTTCCGTGGTGGAATTGAGATTGATTTCCTCATTACGGCGCGTCATCCAAACATTGCCCTGGAGGTATTGGGGGCATTCTGGCATGGCCCGGAGGTACAATTCAAAGACTTCGCACGTGCAATCACCGTTGCGGGACTGCCTGGCTTGGATGGCCTCAACATGCGCTACACCGAGTTGACAGAGGACGAGATACGACGTGACCAATTGTGGTTGGAAGAGCGCATTGCCAACATCATTGGTGGTAGCACGTTTCAGTCGGGGATACTGTAATGCCGACCTTGACCATAGAGGAACGACTCACACGACTTGAGCGGGGAAACACCAAGCGCCATGGGGTGGGCTTTAGTGCGGTCAAGGTAATTGAGCACCTGGTGAGCGATGGCTCTGCGCCCAATACTCCAAGCGGTCTCGCCAACTCGGATGTTTTGGTCACCCATGTGGGGTCGGGCATTCAGCAGACAACGTTCATCTTCCAGTGGACCAAGAACACAGAGCCTGACCTGTCTCACTACGAGTTCCAGTTTCGCCTTGATGCGCAGAACACCTGGGATGTACGTATGGTACGAGAGACCAGTCCACAGGCAGGGGACCCCGGTATCAGTGTCAATGGCATGGTCCCTGGCGTAGACTACAAGGCACGTGTGCGGGCAATTGACCTCGCAGGAAATCCAAGTGCCTTTGCAGAATTCAATGGGGGCTCTGCGATTACCTCCACTGCGGATACCGGTCCCTCAGGGGCTCCCTCACTGTTTGGTCTCTTTGCGGGGGACGGCTCGGATGGTGCAAAGACCTTCTCAATCAATGGAACCCTTGCAAACCCAAAGCAGTACACGACCCTGACTATCGATAGTGCGGTGGAGGTCACGCCTGCGGCAGATGGGGTCATGTTGATTGCGGTGACTGGCCTGCTTGACAACAATGGTATCATCAAAGCGACAGGAGCAAACGGTTCAAACGGGGCGAACGGAAGTACAGGAAGTGCAGCAGGTGGAGCCGGTGGTACTGGGGTCAATGGTGTGCTCGATGGGAGTGCCGGGGGTGACGGTGTGCCCTCTGGTGGTGATGGTGACGTTGGTGTGGACGCAACAACACTGAGTACTGAGGCTATCACTGGTGACACACTCGACGCCGTACGGCTCGCAGGGGCCTCAGGAGGGGGTGGTGGTGGGGGTGGTGACCTCTCAGATACCTTCAAAGGTGGCGCTGGTGGTGCTGGGAAAGCCAACGTGGGTGCCGCAGGGGCCGCTGGTACTTCAGCCGCAGCAGCAATTGGTGGTGATGGAGGCGACGCAGGGACCGGAACCAACTTCTTCACGGACATCTACCCCGGCTTTGTGGAGCGCTTTACCCTCGCAGGATACGGTGCTCCTGGTGCTGGTGGAGGAGGAGGAGCCGCCCATGATGTCTCTGCGAATACACCCGGTGCCGGTGGAGGGGGTGGACAAGGCGCTGGAATCGTGTATATTGAGTGTGGCTCATACGATGGAACGACTGGTGTAGTACAGGCCCATGGGGGTGACGGAGGGAACGGTGGAAATGCTGAGGCAGCCGGTGGTCCAGACACGGGTGGTGGAGGCGCAGGTTCTGGCGCTGGTGGAGGGCTCGTGTGCATCCGCTACAAGGTGCTCGTCAACTCAGGGACCAACACCGCGACCAAGGGCAATGGTGGAACCGCAGGAACAGGAGCATACGCAGGAGGAGCAGGAGGAGATGGGGCCGCTGGCCTTGTCGTTCTGCTAGCAGCACATGTATAGATGCACCCTTGACAAGCCCATTACATTCACGCGGTTCTTTGGGGAACTGGATGACCTCTTCCTCCACGTCAAGCGACCGCGCCCAAACATGACCGTTGTGCATGGGGACGACCCACACATCATGTTTGAGACAGATGACCCGGCTGACGTGGCCGTCATCATCACCGTGTATCGTGAGCATCAGTACAGTAAAGAGGACATCGCCGCATCGCAAGCGTTTCTCGATGAAATGAGAGCAAAGGGTGGCCCAGAAGGGAACCAAGAAGTGGAGGCATCTGTTGTCGCACTTATCAACATGGAGCTATCATGAACGACGAGAAACTACACCGAGAGGTTCTGCAACGACTCACCGCCATGGAAGTGGTCATGCACGATAACCAAGAAGACTTCCGGCGCGTGTACAAATTGCTCTACGGTAACAGTCGTCCTGGCATAGGCGAACGCCTAGCCACCCTGGAAGAACGAACGCCCCCTTCTAAGAAGGAGACGCTCGGTTTGGCGGGCACAATTAGTGTCGCTATCTTTCTCGCCTATGAGGCGATTGGTCGGGAAATTGGGTGGGCCTAGCCTACGAGTAGTTGCTCCTCAACAGTTTCTCCTGCTGTCCAGGCAGTAACGGTGCCGTCACCATCCCCCAAGTTTTCAGCAGGCACAACCGGTCCATCCTCTACGGCGTCGTCACCAAGGTACGCGTACTGGTACTCACCAATTTCTACGAAGAGGCCCATGATTCGCTCTCGGCCCATGTGGTTGAATGCCCCACGACCAAGGTCGCGCGGTAGTCCCTTGCAGGTGTTGTCATTTGCTATGACGGCACGTGTCTGTGACTGGTTTGCTGCGCCACGATACGATGCGTAAATATCCATGCGGTTGTCTCGGAAGAACTTGTACCACCCTGCAAAGGTGATAGGTCCCTGGTCTGCTTCTGGTGCGTCGATGTATGCGTCTGGTGTTCTACTCATTTCTACTCCGGAATGTTGTTGCTGGTTTTCCAACCAAGAATTGGAATGGTGTGATAGTGTGTGGATGGGCCCACTTCCGTGTTGGTAGTAGGTGTACCACGTGTTAGCTCTGTTACTCGTGACTGTACCTCCGAGATAAACTTGTCCACCAAGACGCTTGGTCCTGGGTCTCTCTTTGTCGTAATCAATTCACTGTGTGCGATGAGGCGCTGTCGGTTGACTGGGTAGTCAAACATGATGGCCATCCTCGCACTCCACTCTACTAGTGTATCATATTGAGCGGGGGTCATGGTACGCGCGAGTGATTCGGCGTAGCCTTCAATCTCAATGCTGGTATAGTAGCGGTTGTAGGATGTGTCGTCCTTGGGAAGGTAGCTGGGCCGTGGGCTCCGGGTGTTCCAGGTGCGCTGTCCCTGTGCCCATGAGAAGTCCGTCAGACGTACACACTGGAACAGGTCACCATCGTTGTCGAGGTACCAATCCGTGCTAGCATAGACCTTTGGTACCTGGAAGTACCCTGGTGTGGCCTCGGTGTCGTCAGCCTTCTCCTCTGGCGTGTGGTAGACAGCGCCCAGGATGTCACGAGGTCCACGGTACCAGTCCGAGTCCCCGGGTGTGAAGTTGGTGTAGTGTGCTGGCGTCCAAAACTTCGAGCGGCCGTTCGGGAGGTCCCACTCAAAATCTGGGCAGCCAGGGAAGATGATACTAGCTTCCGGCATTCTGGTCTCGTCCAATACGTCGGAGTGTCAGGCTCAGGAATCCTAGGCCAGCCACAAGGAATCCGTACACCTCAGTGCTGAGGCCGATTCCCCCCAATTTTTCAATGGCAATGGCAATGAGAGCCGTACCAACAAGGACAACCCCCTCAACGAGCCCCTTGTCAAACGTTCTCTTCTTTCGTGGGATAGTCATATCTTCTCCGGTGGGCTTACAACGTATAGGCCCTTGAATACATCGTCAAACGTCGAAGGAACCTGTCCCTCTAGGTCTACGAGGGCCTTTACCTCGGCCCGTAGTTCTGCTACTTCATTTCGTAGCTCATTGAGGAAGTACACGATGTCATCGAATACACTTGGCTCTTGACCTGGAAAATCTCTATCTACAGGTGGGTACTCAGCCATGCACATTACAAGTCCTCCGTGCGGAATGGGGTAATGGTCGCCATGGTACCCCTCTTCTCATATTCTATCACAATTCCGCCCTGTTGCCAATTCACATTCTCACCCACCAAGTAGTCTGCTTGCTTGACATCACACATGTGTCCACTCTCTAGCCAGACAAGGTACTTCGATAGGTCGATGGTGATGGAGGGAAGATGGAGACCATCTCCGCCTTTACAAGACCAGAGTTCGCCTCCTCCTTTAGAAGCCACAACAAGGCTCTGTCGATGGCTATGACCACTGCTGCCGCTGCTGCCAAATCTCTTGAGAGAGTTGACTCCGACGCGAAGGCCATACGCTTCACCATGAACGAGAATGAAGGGGAGATTGGGGAGTTGACACTTGACCATGTAAGGGTAATAGTCGAATCCCCGCTCCGTGAGTCCGTATAGTGCGTTACTGTACAGGGGGCCGTCAGGTTCAACGAGGAAACCCAGTTCGGGAGCGTTCTTTTTGACGTAGCGGCTGACTCGAACTTCGTGGTTTCCATCGGTCCAGGTTTTCCTCTCCAAGGATTGTACACATTCCCAACTGTCAAGATAGTCACGTACACAGGCCGCCTCTTTCTTGAATGTGCTGCGCTCAGGGTCACGGTTGAATCGGGAGACGGCATACTGGTCTGATGTGTCGCCGTTCAGGTATAGGTCCGTGATACCCATGTCCTGTGCAAATGCGAGTACCTTGGCGTGCGCCTTCTTGTCGTGGTACGGCACGTGAATGTCGCTGAGTATGAGGGTTCTATACATAGGTCTCCTTATATACGTGCAAATTCTGTGCTTCTGCCAAGTCAATCATGTGTTGTGTGCCACGGGATTCTCCATCCCAGATAGCAATGAGTGCATCTGCATACAGCGCCATGATAGCGTTCCGTTTGTAGCCAGCACTCTTTCCGTATCGTGCCCACTCTGCGGGAAATTGTTTGACGGGCAGAAACATCTCTCTACCCCAAGATTCACCGGCTCTATCGATACCACGTGCAGTACCTGATACCACTTCGGTGATGTCAAAACCTGACCGGTCTACGATATCATCTATCTCGTCATCTGTCAATGTCAGACCACGACTACCCGCTATAATCACCTTCATTGGCTCTCCTTAGTAGCGTCCCTAACGTTTCGAAGTCTTCACGAATCACCGGTTCGAGGCTGGTGTTGAAGAGTCCTGCGGCGGGGTGGTAGGAGGGAAAAACTTTGACTGGTCGTCCATCCACTTCGGCCCATGTAGGTATTCCATGTATATCTCCCATGCGTTGCTTTCCCGTCTGTAGGGGGTCAATGAACTGTCGTGCCGCGAATCTTCCAACGGCGACAATAAACTCGGGCTTGGTCTCATCAAGCTGCTCTTCGGTCCATCCCCAACACTGTTCAAGCTCCTCAACCGTCGGGTCACGATTCTCTGGTGGACAGCAACATAGCGTGCTAGTAATGAACGTATCTTGGTAATCAATTCCCGCCTCCTTCATCAAGTACCGTAGATGCGCGCCGCTCTTTCCAATGTAGTGACGGCCCTGCTTGGCCTCGCCCTTGGTGGGCTTCTCTCCAATGAAGAAGAGACTGGCGTTGGGTGAGCCCTCTCCTGGGACTGCGATGCCCATGCGATTTTCCCCAAGCGGACACTGCCGACATGCGGAGATTTCTTTGTGAATGGTCTTGAGTGTCAATGGTTGCTCCTAAAATTCGTCATCCCAGGTCACGGTGATGGTACCCTGGTTCGAGCTACTTGCGCTGGCTTCGGCACTGAACGTAATGAACTGCCCTGGTAGGAGGATGAAGTCCTCTCCGATGTCATCGGAATCTATCTTGCCAAGGGTCACGCTTTCAACTATTGTACCACCTGAGACGGCAGTAGCGGTCACGTCTGCTGACATGACGGATGTGTTGGCGCTGACATCCGCGAAGACCGCTCCGGTGAGGGTGGCCCCAATACGTGCCCGAATGATTTGAATCTTGGTGCCCTCTGTCGATGCCGTGATACGCTTGACATGTACACGGGTACGGTTCTGCTTGCTCTGATACACCGCCTTGTTGTGCAGTGTGAGAATAGGAATCTCGGTGTTACTGACGGCGGCGTTCGTCCCTGAGGTAGAGTGCGCGACCCCAACGTGGTCATCCTTCCCCTCCACAAAGCCTGCCATTGAGCCCACGTGCATGATGACGTTCGTGGAGTTCGTCGTGTTGCTTGCTGCTGCGCAGAGCGGTAGACTTGGGTTGTTGATACTTGGGGTCGTGAATGCATTCGCGTACGGGATACGGTGCACGAGAACAAAGTGGCCAGTCGTTGGGCTCTCCACATAGAAGTCAATGGTTCCGAATCCAAGCCACTGGTATCGAATCTGATACACATTCCCGTTGGTTGGGATGAGTACCGGCAGTTCGTCTGACCCATTCGCCTTGTCCTCATTCCATGCGGTCTGGGCAACCACGGTCTCGACAGCCGCTACCCCAGCAACCAACTGTGCGGTTGAGAATGTTGCCGTGGTGTTCTGACTGAGTTCATAGGTACCGGTCTTGGCACCATCGCCCCATGACACGAAGACCACAATGGGACCCATTGAGTGGGCAGTCCATCCACGTCCAACATCGGAGTAGTCGTGTGCAGCAATCTCCCCTGCGGTCGTGGTGACATCGCCCCCTGTGGCATCCGTAACGGACACATCTGTGGTGTCATCCCCGTCCAAGGTAACCGTGATGTCCTCTGCGGTCGTAGACTTCGCCGTGATAGTGATGGTGCGAATCTCGGGTACCCCACCCTTTCGAGTCATGATACCAAAGGTGGCCCCATTGTAGCCGAAGAAGAAGCCGTCGCCCTGGTCCCCAACACCCAGCCACTGTGTGGAGTTTGCCACACCCGTGCCAAAGACCGCTGTCCCTCGAATGTCTACACCCTGCCCTGGCTTGTATGCCACGGAACGAACAGAGAGCGCAGTCCCAGACGAGTTTGTTGCGGCCCCACTCTGGAGACGTAGCATGCTGTTGTTCTGGTCTATGACACCGGACTGATTTGCGCGACTCTCCGTAATCTCCGCGTTGATATTGTACGGGAATTGCATCTGCGCTTCGACAGTGGGCTCCGCAACGGATAGCTCTCCAAACGCGGTAAGGCTTGCTGTGTCAGGCACACTTTTGTTACTGTTCGTTCGGACGCTCATTACTTATTTCTCCGGATGATGCGACGAAGTCCCTTATTCGTATTCATCCAGTGTCGGTAGACCCGGTCCGCTTTTCCAATGACGCCAATGGATGCGAGGTCTGCTGTGAAAGCACCAAGGGTTCCTGCGATAGATACCAAGGTGGTGCGTGTGTGACTGACGGCTCCCGTGAATGCCCCAAGTGTCCCAGCAATCGAGATGAAGGCCGTTCGTACGGTTGCGTGTGTACCAGAGAATGCGCCCAGTGTCCCGGCCATGCTGCGCTTGAAGGTTGAGCCTGCATGTGCGACGGTCCCCGTGAGTGCACCCAGTGTGCCTGCGGCAGCAACGAAGCCCGTCTTTCGATTGACGAGTACCCCTGCGAGACTCCCAAGCGTCCCCGCTGCCGCCACGAATCCGGTCTTGCGATTCGCAATGGCCCCTGTCAATGCCCCAAGTGTCCCACCAATGGAGATAGGGAAACCGTGTGTTGCGACAATGGCACCGGATTGTGCAGGCAGGTTCCCCGCAATCGTCTGGTTGTGTTGTGTTGGCCCGCTCGCAATGGTCCACTTCGGAATCTTGGAGATAACCTCGGATACGAATCCCCCGATAAGCACACGGAACTCGTACTGCTGGGAATCCACGGCATCCGTGGTCGCCTCAATGGACCACTCATCCTCACGATACTCATCTGCCGCCAAGTCTACCGCATCACCCGGGTTCTCGTCGTCCATGATACGGCCGCCACCAAAATCACCAGTCGTCTTTGTTGCGGGAGCCGTCAACTGCACGGTAGTATTCTCACCCGAGGCAGTGATGTTTGCGCTCGCGGAGAGGGCGAAGGCTATCTTTCGGTGGACCGTAACCGGGAACACCACGGCGTTGATATCCGCGTTGTCATTGGTCACCCACATGTATAGTGGACCAGGAGCCAATGCGCCAAGGACCGCCGTGATATCAATCGCGGTATCGCTCCATGATGTGACGGTCTGTGCGACCTTGGTACCCGATGCGTACACGGCGTTGTCGCTAATCTCCACCTTTCCGGTTCCCTGCACTGCTTCAAACACATGGCCCGCAATGGTAATTGCCGTCGCACCATCACGAAACTCTTCGGTGGTTTCCACATCCGTCAGCACGGGAACGAACGCCTCACGAATCAGGTAGGAGGAAGAAATCCACTGCTGACTTGCACTCAGCGTAAACGCACCAGGGTTCTCTGAGGCGGCGTTTACCTCTCGTCGTGCACTTCCAACAGACGCCGATTCATCGGTACCTGTGCCAGAAAGCGCACTCAATGAATCTGTGTAATCAGTAGGAATGCCGTCCAGTGTCGCATCATCGTCCGCATAGTTACACGCCGCAATGGCCAACCAGTTCAGCGTTCCAATGCTGGGGTTGTTGAGTCCAGGGTTCGGGTCGGTGCCGGAGTCACTTACGAGGTCATTCTTTGGATAGAGTCCAGTTGCCAAGTCACCCGGCCACGCACTAATTCGATAGACCTGTGATGCGGCTTCGGTCACGAGCCCCGTTGGAAAATCAACCGTTGTACTGGCTTCATCCCCGATAGCCACCTTTGCGTACGCCCCACCACGTCCAAATGTCCCAAAGTTCAGGTGCCAGAGTTCTTCCCATCCGACCGGCTTTCCAATATTTCTGTTATCATTGACGGAGATAAGCACAAGGAGCAGGTCACCCTTCACGACCGTTGAAGGCATTGTGACATTATGGGAGAACGCCGCTGTAAATGCTTGTGTGATTGCCGCATCAACTTGAGGAAATGCCATTACGCAATATCCTCCCACTCAGTGACGCCATCACCCACGGCACGGAATTGGACCGTTGCCCCCGCAGAATCCGGGTCACCCGTGACATCCGTCAAGAGGCGCAATCGTGTGGTGCTTTCTTTTCCTCGTGAAATGTCCGTGTCTTGATTTGCGAGCCATGTTGCAGCGGACTCACTGCCGTCATCGTTACGCCAACGATATCCCTCCTGCTCATGAGGAGGAGAGAGTTCCATGGAGAATACGACAAGACTACGGGCCTCAAGTTCTGCACCGGAGTTGATTTCCTTTGCGTCCATGTCAATATCTCGTTCAGCCCCGGAAGCAAGTGACCGCAGTGCAGAGATGAACATGGCGTTTCGGTCTCCGCCATCAACCATAAGGGTCGCTGTGTGCAAGTAGACACCGGTTGGTGTTTCTATTCCATCGACGGTCATCTGTACCGCCATTGAGTCAAGGTCGTTGCCGTTGTCGGTGGTCGAGCAACCAAGCAGAAGATAGTCTCCTGTGACCACAGGTGTGATGTCCACATTGGCAATCTCTACCCCACTGGTCGTCGGGTCAAGTTCTTGTTGCTCCCAGAACCATTCAAATGTTTCGAATGCATTGAGACGCAAGGCAAAGATAAAGGTCCGCACATGGTCGTCCTCATCGGTTGCGCTATCGTCGCGCATATCAAGAGCAAACTCCTGCGATGTCCCAGGAAGAACAAATGCACGCTGTATACCGAATACTTTTCGGTCGGTCAGGTCCTCCCCTTCCTCAATGATGAGCGGTGCGTCTTCGACGGAGGATGCCGCTGCTGGGTCTGTCCCATGTCGAAGTTTTGTGAGAGTACTGCTGCTCACATGGTTGACATCCCAGCAGACAGACCCAAGAACAAGCCACGTGTCATTGGCATTGATTGGGGTGAAGACGATGTTCGCTTTCTCCACGTATGTTGTCGTCAACACCACTGGGGTTGCGGAGTCATCAACCTCCGCCCATTTGTAATCGACACCATCCACCAGGTCAACATCCAAACGAATGGCGTGAATCTCGATACTATCCGCACGGACAGTTCTCCCGGTGTTGACGGTCATGAATTGAAGCTTGACCAGTTCCGCAGTCGAAGGCTGGGTAAAGACGGTCATGTACGTGTAGCCTGAGAGTCCAACCGTCGCTGAACTTGAGGGCGGTTCATTTAGCGCATCTGAGCCGGGGAATAGTGTTGGCGTTCCACCGTGGACAAAGCGCATCCCGAAGTTATCGGCCTGGCTACTGCCTCCCCACTGGCAGTTGACGATGATGAGATACACCGCATTATCAACGAAGTTGACAGCGGCAATTTCCAGCACATCTGTCCAGGTGGTGTCCCCGGTGTGCGTCTGGATGGTGGTCTGTTCAGCAGATACATGTTCAATCGCGGCCATGTTACGCCTCAGCGTTCACAGTAAGGTCGTAGGTAGACTGAACGAGGTCGCTTGATACCACAGCAATCGCGGAGAAGATAGAGCGGTCCATCATGGTTGCCCCACTGGAGTTGTTGAACAGGCCGTGCTCTAGAATGTTCTCACTCGCGTCCATTGTGGTCGTCGCTACACTCTCGTAGATGTTCGAGGCGTTCTCCACCTGGGTTCCCGTCACACGTGCAATACCTGTCGAGGTATCCAGTGCGGTCTGGGTGTTGGCTTCCGCAGTGTTCGCAGTACCTAGCTCATGGAATTTGTAGTCATTGAAGTCGGCGTATGGGGTTGCCGCATTGGTCAACACATCCACGATGTCATCACGGAAGGCAGTCGTCACCTTCTGACGTGAGACAATCGGTGCGTACTCATTGGTCGGGCACCATAGCTTCTTGTATGGGTGTACCCAGAGCCCAAGTTCATTGTCGAACTTGCGAATACGCAGCGTTGCGTACACACTCAAGTGAATGTCGTGTCCAAGCACTGCACTGTAGTACCAGTGTGGAATGCTCGTGTTCACGTGGTCACGTAGCCATTCGAGGCCCCGCTGTTGCACACTCTTGCCACCCATCTTTGTCAAGGGAGCGAGTGCGTAGCCCAGGTTCGCAGCATGCTGCTCTTCCAGGGTTGTAATGGTAAGGCCATCGAGTGTTAGTGTGGTCATAGTTTCTTTACCTTGACTTCTCCTGTCATGCTAATCGTGTGCTTACGAGATATTCCCATTAGTCGAGATAGCTTCCCAAACAATGTAAATATCAATTGTACCGTCCGTGATGTCCGCTGTGAGTGGGTCAAGGATGATATCCTCCCGTGTTACAATGAGTTGATTCGCGTCTGCAAGCTGGAATGACCCAGCGACTGGCGTCGCGTTGTACCAGAATTCGTTGAGGTCAATGTTCACTGCGGTAGTCAAGCCGATGAACTGCGCAACGTTGGTGGTTGTTCCGAGACTCAGGGTTGCACTCGCTCCGACCAAGTCCTCGGTGCAAAGACCAAAGATAGCATGAACGAGAACAACACCGGTGACGGTGAAGACTGGAATGACGGTTCCAAATTCTCCTTCGCCAGCCACATCCGCAAACACAATCGTCTTCACATCATTGCGAATCGGAATGTCGTTATCACGAGAGTTTTCATTTACTTGGATGTTAGCCACGGGTTGACCACTCCACCATGACGGAAGAGAACACCGTAGACCCGGCTGCGGCAATCACAATGGTCAACTGGTCACCCGCCAGGAAGGGCTCCTGTGGTTCCGACGTATACGTCCACGTAATCGCCGTGACAGCATCATTGAACAGGTCGTAGTCGTACCGTACGTCGGTTACCAATGCCCCGAACCCCGTTGCACTGTGGTTCTTTCGAATTTGCACATTTGCTGTCGCAGATTCTTGTACTGGAGGGTCCGCATTGTCATGGAAGGTGACCACAATACGCCGTAGAAATTTGGGCGAGTTGAACTTCGTGACTGTGGTGATAATCGTGTTGTCAGCACTGGTCGCCACCTCTCGAATGAGAGCCGCATCGTGTCGCTGTTGCTGATAGTCTGGGGTTGCGCTAATTGCTACGTCTGCCATACTGCACTCCGACCCCTATCCATTGTTGGTGGAGGGTCCTATACAGTATATCACACCCTACTCATGTACGCAAGGAGCCTCTTCGATACCAAAACAGAACCGTACCTCATCCAGATATTCACCAATGGTGCGCACCATGTGGATACCCGGGCTATCCTCACAGTAAGGCCAGTCCATGGTGAAGGCGTGAATGCCCGCGTCTCGTACGGCCTCTGCATGCTTGGGCTTGTCATCCAAGAAGGTATGGACACCCAGTTCCATGCAGGCGGCACCCTTGTCATCACGGAAGTGAACCTCTGCCTTGATGTTGCGGTCACGGAGCCACTGTTTTGTGATGTCCTCGACCAGGTCATAGCGTGCCGTGATAATGACCAACTCGTAATTGAACGAGTTGCCTAGCTGTATGAGACGGGCCTCTGTGCGCTCACTAAAGAGCGAGGGCAGGTTGCGCCACACCTCATCCGTCATGGCCGCGTAGACATTCTTGGCCTGTCGCCGCGTGATACCCAGTACCTCACTAGCACTCCATGCGTGCCAATCTTTCGCGGTACTCACCGGAGTACCAAACATCTCTTCTGCTGTTAGGGTGAAACCCCATGCAAAGTCTGCGAGTACTCCATCCATATCGAATCCAACTCGATAAGGAGCCTCTTGGCGTACCGTTCCCATTCAAATCCTCCTTCAGCGTGGTCTGTATACTTGTGTAAATCAGAGCACAGTATGTTGTGCGCAAGCACGCTCATGCTAGATATCGCACATGGAGCCACACTCATTGCACATAATGCAGCTTTCACTTCGACGGGCTGCACCACCACACGTAGGGCAGATTTCTCCGAAGGACTTAGGTTTCTGCCAAGGAGACTCGCCTTTGCTTCCGTCTCTGTAGATGGTAACTCCTTTGCACCTGAGGTCGTATGCAGCACGATACATTGCTCCGATTTCTGCTGGCGTGATGTGGTGTGGCACATTGATGGTCTTGCTCACGGCATTCTCGACGTGTCTCTGTATCGCCGCTTGCATTCGCAGATGGTCCATGGGCTTGATGTCATGGGCCTCCTGATAGTACTCCACATTCCCACCATGTTCTCGAAGGTATTGATAGGGGGCATGCACGATGTGCTCGACCGTTACTTTCTCCGGGTCATCCGGGTCCAGATAACGATGGCTCTCGGCCTCGACGGCAAATAGGGGTTCGATACCTCCGGTAACACCGGCAATGAGGCTGATGGTTCCGGTTGGGGCGACGGTGGTGACGATGGCATTTCGTCTGCGGCACGCTGGGACTCTCGTTCCTTCGTATACCGGCGCACGACCCTTGTCATCTCCCAACTGCATAGAAGCACTTCCAGCATGGAACTGAATGAACGCAGCAATCTTTTCAGCATAAACACGTGCCTCCCACTCACTGTAGCGATGACCAGTGAAGGCCAATACATCGGCCAATCCCATGTATCCAAGGCCCACCTTACGTGTCAGTTTGGTTGCATCCTCAATGTCCTGGCTGGGGTACACCGCCACATCAATCATGCGGTCTAGCGCATCGATATAGAGCGGTATGTCTTGCCCCAGTGCGTCCCAGTCGAGTTCGTATGCCACTTCTCCTCCACGACGATAAGCTTGGAGATAATGGAGGAGATTGATGCTTCCAAGGACACATGATTCGTTGTTGAGAAGAGGGGTTTCGCCACATGGATTCGTGGTCTCATAATCTCCGAGCCACGGGGTCGGGTTGTATTCATTGGTGATGTCCTTGAACCACATTCCTGGGTCACCACTGGTCCACGCCCCCGCCATTATAGCATCCCAAAGGGATGCGGCGTGTGGGTCGTGACGGTCCAGTGCCTCCCAGAAAGATTTGTCTATAGCAAGGGAAAAATTGAAGTTGTGATAGTGGGAGGGATTATCACATGTCATTTCACATGCGGCACCCGTACTTTTTATGCGAGCAAACTCAAGAGCGTCGCCGTGACTCCAATCAAGGACAGCCATATTAGCGCCACGCCGAAAGCCGCCTTGCTTGGTGACGCTCGTCGCCATGTCAAATATCTTGAGGAAAGATAGTGGTCCGCTAGCAATGCCGTTAGAACCACCAACGGGGGAACCAGCAGGACGAATAGCGCTAAGGCTAAAGCCAGTACCACTGCCATGCTTCTGCGCTCCCATCATCCAGGCGATTGAGTTGGTGATTCCGGAGGGGCCATCATAGGAATCACTGATATTCCTGACAAGGCATGCGTGCGTGAAGCCACCATTGCCGAGATTTGCGAGAGCAGGAGAGTTTGGTAGAAAACGTCGGTCTCGAAGCGCCAACTCAAATCGTTCAGCGCGCTCTCTATCATCTCCAAAAAGTGCCGTTGATACACGTGAGGCAACATCGTTCCAACCACTCTCCCCTGTGTGGAGATATCGTTGTGCGATGATAGCTTCTGCTTGCGACGAAAGAGGGATGTAAACATTATGTTCCATTCAAAATACTCCGGATGTCTTCTACTAATACGTGTTGACCAACCTCCTCAGGGTCCGAGTCGAAGTCAATCGCATCATAGTCCGGAGTATTTGCTGTCAGGTGCAGGGCTACCTCACTCGGAAGAATGAGGTCTTCGTACTTGTATCCTGCTTCACGTAGGGGTGTGAGATAGCGCCAGAGTGGGTCATTCTGCTGTAGCAGCCACTTCTGTCCTGTCTCATCGCGTATCACCATGTACGCTGCCATGAAATTTGCTCCTTATCTTGCCTGCCGTTGTGGGGCCAATGTCGGGAATGTCCTGTAGCTCTGCGATTGTGAGTGCGCCGAACTCAAAGAGCGTAAGCTCTCCAAGAATTGCTGTGACAGTTTTCGGTCCGATGCCCACGTTGAGGTCGATAAGGCCCTGGTGCATGGGTGACAGTTTCGAATGCGTCTTCTTCTTGTTGCGCCCCCCGGTAAGGAGGCTGGAAATGTGACTCGGGTCAAGAAGGTCTGCATCCATCTTATCTAATGCCCGAGCCGTCGTCAAGGGGTCACTGCTCATATTCCACAGAATGTAGCAGCCATACTGGAAGGCGAGTTCTTGCAGTGCCGCTAGAACGGCAGCCTGTGGAATGCCTGTGTCACGTCGGCCCAGTCGGACCGTACCTTTTTTCGTAACGCTATACGTACCCTCGACCAGTAGGACGGCGGTGGTGGCGTTCTGTAAACTTTCATGCAAATTCTCAACTCGATGGGTGCCAAGGGTCGCAATGAGGTCGGAGCATGTCTTGCGCTCCACCACGGTGAAGAGTGTGCTGTCCTCTGGGTGGAGCCAGTAGTCCCCGTAGGGAAGGCGACGTTGGGTGTGGCCATGTTTGACCAGCCATTCGCGGACCTTCTTCGGCTCATTGCTATCGACGAGCAATTTCCTTTATCTTCTCAGCAAGCAATTCTGCTGTGCCGTCATCCTCATTGTTGACAAAGCCGAGTGTTGCGGTCAACCATCCTGCCTCGTCTGGGTAGTTCTCACGCAGCATGATGCCGTTCACAATAAGCGCCACGTACAGTTCAGCATCCATAGGGAGGCCCTGTTCGTTTAGCCAGTCAACAAATTCGTTTATCATAGTAGTTTCTCCCGGTAGTACCGAGCTTCGGCTCTCCAGTAGTTTCGATTGCCCTCTAGTAGCTCAATCTTTATCTCTTGTTCTCGTGCTACTTTTTTCCAATGGAGGACATTTTCCCATAGCTGGTCAATTTGCTCAGGTGTCATCGTCCTAGCCTCAATTCACACATACCTTCCTTGCGGTAGGCACAGAAGCTATTGCAGGCCCAGTTGGGGGTCGCAGGGAACAGGGCACTGATACGCTTGACGAATTTCTCGTCATCCTTCCATGCCTCACTGGTGCCCCACTCCTCCACGATGTGGTCGAACACCATCTCCAGGTTGAAGATGATACCGGGCAGGAGTTGTTCGAGGTACCAATCAATGTCCGCTACCGTACGCTCCGTCCATGAGCGCTCTACTCGGACGTTCTTGAAGGGGTCCTTTGTGGTTGTCTTAGACCGCAGCATCTCAATGAAGCAGAACTCAATGTCCCGGTCCAACAGGAATGCATACGCAAAGGGCTGGAGGTCAAGGGAGATGTCGGAATAGTTCTTCTTCTTAGTGGAAAACTTGTAGTCTCCCACTCGCCCGTAGGTGTCCTCCAGGTCAATGTAACCCACGAACTCCTTGATGTACTTGGTGCCGAAGATTTCTTGGAGGTCACGCTTGTGGAATTCCTCTACCTTCGCAGGCTCAAAGGGGTTCTCGATGTACTTGCCGAGCACCATGTGTACCTGACGGCGGATGACCTCGTCGGCCTCTTCACGCCAGTCAACACCCCAACCCTTCTCGTCCCACTTCTCTGTCTCGGCATCCCAGTAGTCATCGAGTTCCTGGTGGATATCGACCTCGGTGCCAGACATCAGGCCGTTGTTGAAGACTTCGAGAGCATGGTGACCGGATGACCCGGCATGCAGGGCTCCCGATGGTGGCTCACGGTTACCCATGAGGCGGCTCCAGAACCACTGCTGAGGGCAGCGTGCCAACTGGTTGACAGAGGAGTGCGATAGGTGGTCCAGTGGTGTCCACTCGCCGGTTCGATATTGTTCAGTCACGTGGCATTCCTCGGTACTTTCCTACGTAGTTTGCACCCTGTGGATACAGCGCATCGTACCAATCCCAGCCCTCAATTGGAGGAAGGAGGTCGTTGCCAACATACTGTTGGGTGAAATCAATGGCACTACGAAGTTCTTTGATGTAGCGTATGGCGTTGTCCGCTGGGGTTCCCTCCTGAATACAATCAGGAATTTCATGGAGGAAGAAATCACCGAGCTTCTTCGACTCCTCTTGGTAGGTCATAGTGTCTCCGCATGGTCTTGTAGTTGTCGAATCTGAATGGGCGTCAGTGGTCCATTCGCATTGAGGCCCACCTTGAAGATGGTACCTAGCCAGCATACCACACGTGCCATATTGTACGCATCGTCTCCACCACGGTGGAGTGTACCTTCGAACCCACCCACGGTATTGTCAACAGCGGCAGCGGCTGTGTACTCATCTTCGTATGCGAAGAGTGTCTGATACATGGACTTGACATTGAGGTGATTGCTCCCAAATGGCCACTGAACATCGAGACTATCGCAGTGCTCGACGAACATCCGGTAGTCGTACATGCCCCAGCTTGCCCAGGGGTACTGTTGCGTCTTGATGTTAGTACGCAGGTAGGCACACGCCTCACGGAAGTTCATCGCCTCGTTGCCCTCAGCAAAGAGCATGTCCTTGGTGATGGTAGTGAGGTCCGTGCAGTACTTACTCACTGTGCTGCGTTGTGGTCGCACCAGGAGGGTCCCACGGTCCTCAATGGTCCGATTGACCACATCCACACGTGCCCACCCAATCTCAATAATGTCTGAGTGGGTCGATTTCTCCGGCTGCTTGCCGGTCTCCCAACAGGTCGCCTCAATGTCCACAACGGTCAGGAATCGAGGGTCAGACACGACGGCCTTTGGCTTGCTACTCACTAGATTAGCTCCTTCGTTACAAGTATGTACTTCATCAACGTGCCGAACATCTGGCTCGGGACACCGTTGTATTCTACCACAATGTCCGCTACCTTTGCAAGTTCATCTTGATGAGATTCGCTCACGTCATCAGCAAGTGCAGGGTCAGACTTTCGAAACTCAAGGTAATCAGTCGCCGCATTCTTTGACATGCTGATGTGTGCATGAATGGCCTTCAAACCATGGAGGTATGATTGTTCGTTGGGGAAGCGTACATCATCCACAATGAAACTCTCATCACGATTGATGAGCTTCGCATGCTGATGTAGCCAGTAGTCAGGGTTCTGATTACGACGGGCTTGTCCCCACGCCTGGAGAAGGGGTCGCAGTTCTGATTTCAGGGGCTCCTCGTAGAGTTTATCCCACGAAAGGTCCAGCATCCCCGCTATCTCCATCCTCAGTGGCAGGGCCATCGGTACCACCGGTACCCCCAGTGACAGGGAAAGGTACCTCGCCAGTGTCGATTTCCCTGCTCCCATCCGCCCACTCAAAATCAAGCGAACTGGTTCGGTCACCAGTGCGTGCTCCCATGAAGTCACGGTCGATATCTGCTCGAATGTGTTGACCGATTTGCTCATGACGTTTACTAACATGTCCATCGAGAATCGTGACGGGGAGTTCAAGGGTTGTGATGACACTGAGAATCTCTTTCTCTACTTGGTCCCGGCTTGGACCGGTCTGTATGCGGGTGCCGTCGTCTACAAACACGGTGTTCTTCGTACTCAGAAAGAAGATGTGGTCGTATCGTTGCATCCATGCGCGTAGCTCATCAAGGCTGACGTTGATAGGGTGACCATACAGCGCCGCGTAGCAGTAGATGTCAAGCAGATTTCGGTCCGCAATCACCACAAAGTTTGGGTGCTTGGGGATGCTCTCAATGATGGAGGTCTCGATACCTGTCTGCAACGTGACAAGCGCCTGTTGAAACATGGGGGTGGTCGGGTCAATATCCGGGCGTGTCTCTAGGAGGAGGCGTGCGGTCTCGGATAGCATGTAGAAGGGGGGGTAGTTGAGATACCCGATGCGCTCATTGACACGGGCCAGGTCTTCGAAGTGTTCAGAGAGGCGCGTCATGGCAGTGGTCTTGCCCACGGATGGGGCACCAGTCAATAGATACCAGTTTTGATTCATGCTACCTCCACGAGGATGTGTGCTTGCTTTTCTATCAGTTGAAACTGAGTGCCGTGCACAATCGTGCACTCTCTTTTCTGTCGCAGATGTACGGCTGCCTTCTTCTCTGCGTTCTCTTTCGAGTCGTACACGTTTATTGCTGAGCTACCGTACTCTAAGCAAATTACGTACCACCGCATGCTGTCTCCTTTTTGGTTCCAGAAGTAGGATTCGAACCCACGCCTTACAGGTTCAGAACCTGCTGTGCTACCGTTACACTATACTGGAATACGTACGCCCAGGCGTACATGTGGCAGGCCATCGAGGAATCGAACCCCGGTCAACAGGTTTGGAAGCTGTTGTGATACCACTACACTAATGACCCACGTGTTACAAACCGTTTCCAATTGCATCGCGCCTCATGTCATACAGTGTATCATGAACCTGTACCTCTGGCAAGTGGAAGTATGTGTGTTCCTTTGGACCGATGACATGGATGGGCTTTTGTTCTCCGATGAAGATACCCAACTCCGTCAGTCGTGCGTTATGCGTGGACGGCCCATACTCAGAGAAGGCAAGCATCCAATCCGAGGCCCGACAATCAATGAGGTCCATCTGTGCGCGTCGTCGCTTGTTGTACTTGGTGTTGCCAGCGAGCCATCGACTCGTGACTGTGTAGCCATAGGAGCGCAACCAGAGCGCCACCTGTTGCATCTCTTTGCGTCGTGAGTACCGTGCCGCAATGAATACTTTCTTACCGAGCATGGAAAATCTTTCTATCGACACCAAAGAAGATGATGCCGCCTATCAGGTTGGCGATGACTGTCTGCCATACGCCCTGGTCAAGTAGTGTGATGACTGCCCACAGTACAGGGGTACTGAGTTGCCAGCGTAGGAGGTAGAGACTAAATCTCATCCCATTCTACTTCCCCCCCTGATTTGTTATCGAACGTGATGTTGTGTGCTTTGAGGTTTGGATACACAGTATCATACAGTGCCTCGTCTATCAGGTCACGTATTGCTGCGTCTCGTTCATCTTCGGTGCCATTCGACATGTAGTGGTCCGAGACCTCTATCTCACCGTTCCACATGAGTATGCCTTCGGCCCATCCGTTGTACTTGATTTTCATCATGTTCTCCAAATCTCTAGGCACCAGCGACACACCGTAATCACCCGGTCTCGTACAAAATTGTTAGTACCACCACCATAGAAAGCTGTTTGTTCTCTGTCAATCACCTGTACCTGTGGGTCATGACTACTTGTTGTATAGTGTTCTTGCATATCCCCATCATAGTATGCGAGTGCGGATGGAGCTTTCGGGCAAGGGGCAGATGGCTCACTCATGTCATGTCCTTGTGGAGGAAAGAAGGGGGGTCGAACCCCTAAGGGTATTGCTACCTCGCCTGGTTTCAAATCAGGTGCCGTCGCCAGCTTTCGGCTTGTCTTTCCGATATCTACATTTCACTGGGCCATCTGCATAGCCCATGCTTCGTACGCCACCAAATCCTGCGTAGTACTCAACACGAGTACCTGGGTAGTGGTCAGGGTGTGACCGTGGTCTACCACATCTTCCACAAATTACAGGCTTCCGTTGTTCCTGCATGTGGTCCATTAGTTCAAACGATAGTGTCCGTGCATGTGGAACACTATACTTTCGAAGAGCACGATAAAGATGGATGCGTTCTATGTTCATTTATGTCGTGGTTTCGTTGATACCTCTTGATGTACTTCCTCAATCAGTTTCAATGCATCGCCGGGGTCTTCGAGCCAAACAATTTTGCCTCGTCCCTGATGCCCATGAATCATCTTGACAGAATCGATGTTCTCGTAGATGCCCATGTTACGGGTACCCTCACGCCACTCCGTGACCACCTTGCCACTGGAGAACTCAATGCCCTCAAACACGATGCCGGTACCGGATTTACCGGAGACATCTTCTTTACGAAAGAAAACAAATCGTCTCATTGATGTTCCTTATGTGTGGCGACACGTACGGGATTCGAACCCGTAACTTCTTGGTTGACAACCAAGTGCTCTAACCGTTGAACTAACGCGCCGTGTTGCTACCATAGGTTGATAGCGATACCGTGACCGAACAGGGTGAGGACAAAATCCCCATCATTCCTTGCGTACTCACCCTTACGCCATCGCTTGAGTTCGTCGTGTTTGCGGTGGTTCTCCACCTTGCTCATACGTAGACGAGTTCTAACAATCCTTACCTCATCGATGAGTTCAGAGATTTGTTTGTCTCGCCAGAATAGTACAAGTTCTTCGTTGCTTCTTGGGGACTTATCGTTCTGATAACGAATGTCTTCTTCCCGTGAAGTGACTGACATATCAATACCTTCCATTGTGGCGGAGAGTACAGGAGTCGAACCTGTTCGCCATCGCTGACGGGGTGTTAGCAGCACCCTGCATTACCGTTCTGCCAACTCTCCAAGTGCACGCCCGGGTGTGCAGCTTACTTATGTACGATGACCTTGCGCGCCACCTTTGGCAGTCCAACCTTCTTGCGTTCTACTGGGGCATCCGCTACCTTGTCATCTGCACCATCACCCTCGTCGAACTGTGTCCCGTACCCAATGGTACTCAGTGCACGTCCAATGGCAGCGGTCTCACACTTCTCAATGTAGCCGCGCTTGAACCCCTTGAAGGTTTCACGAGAGAAGCCCGTGCCCTGACGAAGGATAACCTGTTGCCCAGCTTTAACCGTGAAGATTGAAACCCGAGCACTCATGACTACGAAGGGGTCTTCATCTCCCTCACCGGAATCTTCTATCTCCGTCGTGATGCTGTAGCTCCACGCCCCATCAGCAGCTTTCCAATCATCGTGAATCCATACGAGCCGCCACTTGACCTCAAGATAGTCCTTGCCTTGCAGGTCCGTTAGGTGGTCACCGGGTACAAACGTCATTGTCTCCGTCCTTCCGATGCACGAGTGTGCACTTGGTGTAGCTCATGTGTAGCATCATTTGTACCCAGGTAAGGGAACGTCCACATGTGCATTTGTATTGTGTTGGCCGATGCCGTGGATGCTGTGGTTTCATTGTGGTCCATCTACCAGGATTTGAACCCGGTCTTGCTGGGTAAGAACCAGATGTGCTGCCGTTGACACTATAGATGGTCGTGGTACTGGAACTAGGATTCGAACCCAGACGTGGAGCTTCAAAGGCTCGTGTGCTACCGTTACACTATACCAGTATGGCACCCCTAGAAAGAATCGAACTCTCATCAGATGGTTAACAGCCATCCGCTCTACCATTGAGCTACAGAGGTGTATGTAGTGGTGCTTCGAGAGGGATTCGAACCCCCGCTAACCCTGGCCTTCAACCAAGTGCTCTACCAAGCTGAGCTATCGAAGCGTTACTCGTTGTCGAACTCGTCGCGTGTGTGCTCATGCATTGTATCACGTAGCACGGTAAAGTACACTACCCGACGCGGTAGTAGGTACGCAATGTATTCTGCAATACGGTCTCTCATGTCATCTCCTTGTGGGGCCAGTAGAAGGATTCGAACCCTCATCGCGCGGGATACAACGCCGCCGTTCTACCATTGGAACTATACTGGCACAGGTCTAAGTACTGCGTGGTCTTCTGTTCGCCCTCTCATCATATCCCATATCCCCCACTGTGCAATAAACGGGGCTACACCATGGCGTTGTGCGATGGTTGCAATCTCGTTCTCTGCCCAGCGGTACTGTGGTGGTGATATACCTTTGCTTGCAACGTTGCCCGTAAGGAAGCGCCACATGTGTGTGTCAATGCAACAGAAGTCTGCCCAGTGTGGGTACAGGAGACAGATGGCAAAGCTAGCCTTCGCAATCCCGAGGCCGTGAATTTTCCCAACGCACTCGGTCCTCCACTTTTCGAGACCACCAGTGAGTGTTGGGACCTTGAGGGACAAGATAGATTTCGCCTTCACGTTGTGGTACATCACTGGCCCTGCGTTCCCTTTCGAGGACCGTAGCAAGCTCACTATATCTCGCTTTCTGAGCGGCGACGACTTCGAGGAGGTACTCAATCTCAGGTTCTCGTATGCTACACAGGTCGCATCGAACGGGCTGTTTGTGGAAAGGATTGCGAAGATGAAACGCCATCGGATTTCCTCCTCGGTCATGGGCGGAATAATTGCGGTTGCCAGGTCGAGGTATTGTTGTCGGTGAACACCGAGAAATTCATTCGCCGCCAATGAGTTGGAGGAGAGCGGCCATTCCTTGTTGGGCTCGAACTTCGTCACGATACTCCTTTCGTGTGAGTTGGTCTTTGTCCCACTTGTCCCACTCTTGGCGGGTGTCGTGGCGTACATTGCGTCGCCCACACTGGAGACAGAAGTCATCAATGTCGAAGAGTACCTGACCCTTACATCGATAGCACGGATACAAACGATTCATGTGATACCTTTGTGTGTGGTGGAGCCGCCCGGATTCGAACCGGGGTCCAGGGAGTTCCTACGAGGAGGTGTTACTGCCTGTCGATACCATCCCGGCCCCATGTTATAGCAACCTCGTAAGGTATGCTGATGTGTTGAGTTCAAAGTACTCGACCTTCGCCCCGCGTAGCATGTCCTGTCCTACATCAATGGTCTCCGTGAGTCTATCACTGAATAGGTCCATGTTACACACGATGACCTGCGTGATACCCACTTGAATGATGCCCCGTGCACAATCTGCACATGGTGGGCCACTGATGAAGCAGATACATTCCTCAAGACTCACACCATTGCGAGCCGCATTGTAGATAGCGTTCCGTTCCGCGTGCTCCATCCATAGATACTTCGAGGGCCGTGTGATGTATCGCGCTGGTGTGTATCCCACCCCACGTGCAAGACCATTGTATCCTGTAGACCGTACCTCATGGTGTGGTCCAACGATAACACAGCCGACCTTGGTGCTGGGGTCACGAGATTTCTTTGCCACAACGGCAACCATCTCTGCGTAGTGCTCATTCCAATTCATCATCGTCTTCCTATGAGGGCTTGCTCCACGGCATCCCAACATGTACCACACAAGTGGTAATACGAAGCGAAGTTCTGTCCTCTTTGCGTATCTGCGTACTTTGCATACGCCGCTTGAAGGCTTACCCAATTTGTAGGAGCAGCATTGTGTGGCCCAAATCCTTCTTCACGGCAGTTATCACAACTAAAGCGTGCTTGAATGGGGGCGTCAATGTATCTCATGGTGCCTCGCCAGAGATTCGAACTCTGATTTCGTGGGGTAAAAACCCAGTGTGTTGCCGTTACACTAACAAGGCGCTATTCAATCGTGACCATGACGCTGGGGTAGTTGCTCTCTAGCCAGTCCGCAATGTCTACCATCTTCATACCGTCTTGATGACGACGGTCAATGCGCTTCGCAAGGTCAGTCGTGATACCCAAACGACTTGCAAACCACCCACTATCCAGTGACCCGTAGAGCTTACCTCGGTCTTCCTCAGCCGCCAGCTTCATGTTGTACACAATGCCGCACGCCATGGCCACGCCACCAAGGGCACAGCCGTACACCTGATTGGAGTTGTCATCCGCAAAGAGTTTGTCACCCGCTTCCCCATCGTATGGGTGCTCACGTTCGGTGATGTACCGCTGATGATTCTCGTTGAATCCCTCAAGCTCTGGTGCTGCACGCATCAACGTGTGCAATGGAACCCTATCGCCTGCCTCTAGCCACTTGATTTCGTTAGTCATTTCGTTTCTTCTCTCTAATCGTTACTGGGTGCTGGGATACCATGGTCCGCCCGTTGAGACGCCAGCAAAGCATCTTGAGTTTTCTTCCTCTGTAATGCTGATACAATGGGAGCCCTTCCTTTGTTGATGTAACTGCGGTACTTGTGAATGGTGTGTCGATAGATGCGTCGCCTCTCTGCACGTGTCTTGTCCGGATGGTCCATCCCGATTGCCATCCAGATATTGTAGCGCATGACGCTGCGTTCTGTGTGGTTAGGCACTGAGTTCATCCAATAGTATGTCGATGCGCATGAGGCAGTCGAAGTACTGTTCTGACTCGCGTGGTTCGTTGAGCGCCTGTACCACGAGCATCAGGATTTGCTGGTAGAGTTTAGTGTCATTCATAGATGTCCCTTAGTGCCTCGTACAAGAGGCGTAAACTATCCTGGTTCTTTCGAGGGAAGTCTTGCACAGCACCCGTAAGTACCTTGCGCTTTCCCATTGCAACCACGATGTAGTTGCCTCGCTCCAGTGTGCCCGTGCCATCGTTGTAGATGATGATGCGGCCTAGAGATTTCTTATTCTCCGGGTCACCCCACTTCCACAGGTCAATCGGAATGTTTATCATGGTACCCCTGACAGGACTCGAACCTGCATATACTGGGTTAGAACTCCAGCGCCTATCCAATTAGACTACAGAGGCATATCAATTTCTTCTTGCCAATCACAGTCAACACAGTAGTGAATGCAGGAGGTATACGTTAGCTCCTCCATGATGTCACCACTACACTCATCACAGATTTCATCGACGGGCTGCTCTGTGACCTCACCCCCGCCCGTAAGTTGCGGCTCATTACCGGTCACACCAGGCGGATACTCCCAACCAAAATCTGTCATGGTCCTTCTCCTCTAAGCCACGTGCCCACCTTGAGCATGCATGGCACAAAGAAATCTGGTTGTTCACCGGGTGCACCAATGAAGTATACCTCGTGAATCGCGTCCTCTCCGTATGCGGTGATGAGTTCTGTGTAGTACCAGGGTACCGATATCCCTCCCGGGGTAACTCTCGATGCCTCAAGATAGTGCGTTGCATCCTCAGGGCTCAGTACACATGCCCCTGCAATGGTCACGGTCTCTGTTGGGATGTGGTCTTCATTACTCATTGTGAGTAGAACTACGAGTACAGATATAACGATAGCCCACCATACTATCAAGATATCCTTTATGGCACTCCCAAGGGGATTCGAACCCCTGTCTCCGGATTGAAAGTCCGGGTGTCCTTCCTGTAGACGATGGGAGCGTAGGTCGTTATGCAATTCCATCAGAACCCTACCCTCATGATGACGCGTATCCAATCACGCCATGGACTGGGTGCTGTATGTGCAATGGGCTTCGTATAGTGTAGTCGTTTACTACATACATGACAATGCCACCATACCGCACCATAGTTACCAGCGAAGGCTTTCCAACTATGCCGGAACGGGTGAAGTAGTATGCTCATTAGTCACAGCCTAACATTCGTACAATCGCCTGCTTGCTACATGAAGGACACAGGTCATACGTTCGTTCATTCACCTTGGGTTTGCCGAGTGTTGGAAGATTACGATAGGCGATATGATGCCACCCCTGTGGTGCCATGTCTCCCGAAGCAATCGCCTTACATCTATCGCACATCCATGTGGGATTACGTAGATACATGACGCCCTTTCAATTGACGCGAATGACACCGCTCAACTGCTCATGAAGTTTCGTTAGCAATGGAACTCCGGTAAGCACACCATCATGCACATTCCTATTCGTGAGAATAGTAAGCTGACCAAGCTGGTCACGCATTCTTACTGCCTCATCCCAAGGAATGGTGATGACAACATCAGGTTTTGGATTGAATGTTTCCGTTTTCATGCCGCCCTTCTTTCTATGTGGTGGAGCATACAGGACTTGAACCCGTCGCCTTCTGCGTGCAAAACAGACGCTCTCCCAGATGAGCTAATGCCCCACATGTGGTACCCTCGACAGGACTCGAACCTGCATTGTTTCGGTTTCGAAGACCGATGCCAATCCAATTTGACTACGAGGGCATGGTCGGATGAGTTGGGATTCGAACCCAAGATGCTCGGGTCACAGCCGAGCGTGTTACCACTACACTACTCTCCGATATGTGCTGTCGTTATGTGCTGTCGTTGTGTGCTGTCGTTGTGTGTATGATGATGGCCATCTTCCCTTGCAGGTCGTGCAAAGTAAAGGAACCAAGAAACTCTAGTGCTTCACTTCGTGTGGCAAACGTGTGCCACTCAGGACTACCGCTCATCTTGATGACTTCAATGACAACCATGTGGTGCTCCTGTCGAGACTCGAACTCGAACCGCTACCTTGAGAGGGTAGCATCCTAACCTTTAGAAAACAGGAGCGTGGAGCGCTGTCGGAGAGTCAAACTCCGTACCCCAGGGTGGAAGCCTAGTGTGTAATCACCAACACTTACAGCGCATTTACGTAACCTTGCAGGCAGAGCACAGAGCAGAAGAAGTAGCGCCAAAAGTATCCACTCACTTGATACCACTCATCATCGTGTACCTCTGTGTCACATTGCCAACATCGTATCTCTGTCATGATGTTCCTTTGGGGCTTCCATTGAGATTCGAACTCAAAGCCTTCTCCTTACCAAGGAGACGTTCTACCGCATGAACTTTGGAAGCATGGTACCTCTGGAGGGATTCGAACCCCCAATTACACCGGGCTTGAACCGGCAGCATATGCCGTTCTGCTACAGAGGCAAGGGAAGCTGAAGCTCTGTCGATAGAACTTGTATGTGTGTGATGCATCCTCTTGGTATCGCCATCGGTCCATAGGTTCCGTTGTGATTGTCTATCGCATGATGAGCACTGATGGTGATGTAGTCGTCGTTCTCTGCCATGAGAAAGCCCACGGTGGTGATGTGCATGGGTTCAACGTGCCCCTCCTGTTCATACAGCCACCCTTTTGAGTAGGCTGCACTATCAATCCAATCTACGAGTACAACTTGTTTCATTGTAGATGTTTCCTCGCCTCCTCAATCTCAGACATGAGATTGTCTAGGGGTACCTCAAGAGGAGTATCAAACTCTACTTCGATGGGTACCTTGTCAACTACCTTGGCCGCCTCACTGATGAGACGAATGGATTCCCGCATGTCTTTTATCTGGTCTTCTTCTGCCTTACACATGGTGCTCCTTGTGGAGGCGAGGACTGGATTTGAACCAGCGTATCCGGGGTTGCAATCCGGCGCATTGCCTCTTTGCTACCTCGCCGTCTTATACTTCTCTTCGATGGGTGAATAGGGGGGCCACCCTGCCATCCTCTTCAATGCGGATAGAGATTTGCGTGTAAGGTCTAGCGCGTTGCCATCCTCATGTGTGTAGTCTACGCCCTTGATATTGATGAGCGCTATCAAGTTATCAACATTCAGCATGAGGTCACCGAACAGTTCAAACATCACGCGGTTACTGATGTTCCGACTAGAGAGTTTGAAGTTTTCCTCTGGAGTGGGCATGCCAACTCCTTTCATGTGGTCCTTCTGCCTAGAATCGAACTAGGTTTTCCACCTTATCAGGATGGAGCACTAACCAGTGTACTACAGAAGGGTGGTCCGAGTGGCAGGAGTCGAACCTGCTTCTCTGGTGTATCAGACCATAAACCGTTCATAAAACGGGTGCCTAACCGGTCGGCCACACTCGGATATCTATGCTGTCACCAGGTCATGGATGGCGGCGAGGCCACGCTGCTTGAAACTGTTGCTGTCCTTCATCATGACAGATTGGAAGCGCCGGTCGAGCTTGACTGCCGGTGCACCATTGTAGGTACGGTGGTGGTCAGCGTAACCGGTCACGGTTTGAATCGCTGCGTATGCTGATTGTTCAGGGGCGTAGGAAGTTTCTTGCTTCCACACGTTGATGAACTGGTCGGCTGCATTGACACGTCGCTTGTGTGTGTCATCATCAATGGACCCGAACATGGTCTCGGTCAGGTCCTTGAACTGTTCGTTCGAGAACGGTGTGTACGACATGGTCTCTAGCCAGTACGACAGGTTCCGTTGTGCTTCGGTCGTCACATCCATCACCTTACTGGCATCCACGAGCCGCTGTGCCAGGCCACTGCGATGAGAGAGTTTGATTTCCACCGCTGCCTGTGTGCTCAGTGCCCAGTTGAGGGTGTTGTTACACACCACACGTACTGAGGTCGGTCGAACACGCACGCTGCCCTTGCCATCATGTGACGTGAAGAGCAGGATGTACTGTTCGTACTTGTCTCCCGCAATCAGCATGCCCTCTTCCATCTGTGCCAGAATCCAAACGACCTTGCCACCGAAGAGGGAGCCCGCCGTGTGATAGCGCATCACGCCATCTTGGAGCAGGCTATCAAGGAAGTCAAACGCCTGGCTGTTCTGAAAGAGTTCGTATGCTGGAGTAGCGAAGCCAAGGATAGCGTTGTCTGTCTCTCGATAGATGCACACCTTGTTCTCTTGCCACTCACGGTCTGGTCCAGCCCAGACAAATCCCTTGCGAACATTCCAATCCTGTCCCGCCTGTTGAATTGCTTCGGCAGAGGTCAGTGCTCTATCTACCCGTGTACCTAGCCCATGCCAGGGCGTCGCCCCAGAATAGAACATCGTTTCTACTTCGTGTGACATCAGACATTCCTTCCTCAAACTGTAGTGGAGGCCATTGTGGAGTCGAACCACTCCTCCCGCCGAAATAGCGGGCGTGCTTACGTTACACTAACACGGCCATGCGAACCCCGCGTGGTACTCCCCCAGGGAATCGAACCCCGTACACCCTGGGTGTAAACCAGGTGCTCTAGCCAATGAGCTAGAGGAGCATGATGCCCCCCTTTTACGGTCGGGGGACCAGACCGTTCAGTCCTGTGGAGTTCAGTTCGAGGCCGGACTAAGTGCCAAACAACCTGCTCCATGTGGTACCGCTAACAGGGGTCGAACCTGTACGCTTTTTAGGGCACTAGTTTCTAAGACTAGCGAGTCTTCCAGTTTCTCCATAGCGGCGTAGTCGCACCAGTCACGTACGTGTGCCTATTCGTGTCACCCCTGATGCGTGGCAAGTGACAGGCTAACCGGTCGGGCGCTAACCCTAAGGCTGCGGTGGAGTCGAACCACCCTGATTCCAAACAGCCGTGTGGTAACGGAGACAGGAGTTGAACCTGTGGAGGTTGGCGTATGAAACCAACTTGAATGCCGATTCTCCCCGCTACATGTGGTGTCGGGGGCTGGTATTTCTCCAACCATCTTCCCTGGTTCAATAGGGACGCATTGCAGAGTAATGCTATCCCCGACATGTAGATGCGTCCATGGCGTTCAGCACATGGTAAAGAAGGTGCGACCTTCATCCGCAAATGTGGTGCCGTTCACAGGAGTCGAACCTGTAATGTCTGTAGCAGACGGCGGGGTTACAGCCCGCTGCATTACCATCAATGCTTGAACGGCGTGGTGCCCTGCTGCTGGCCATTGACCATTAGCAAGGACTATAGACAACGTACGTCAGTGGGATGTCACATTTTTCAGCGGCACCTCATTGTCTAGTGTGGTCAGGGTAGCAGGACTCGAACCTGCGCTCTCCCGGTTCCAGGCCGGGTGACTTACCAACTAGCCTATACCCTGATAGTGGTAGGAATCCCCTCCAAAACCTACCAAGGCCCGGCTCACATAGGGGGCGGGACCTATGGAGCCTCTAAAGACACACCTTACTCAACTAGTGAGCAGGGCGCGCCTCCATTATTTCAAATCAAAACTGCTATTCTATTGTAAGGGAGGATAAGAAAAGGAGAACAGTTTCCTGTCCCCCTCTTCCCATTGCTCTTGCGAAGCCGGTCTCCCGACTCGTCCTACTAGAATACCACAGCGGCGGGGCTGCCGTCAACCCCCCTGCTCCACCCGTGTGTAACCCACGTTACACAAACTTTCCGTCTTCGGTGGTCTCAAGGGCCAGCGTACGGAAGTAGCTCACAGCCTGTGACGTAGCGTACTCATACGCCTGCACGTCATCGCTCTTGTACCACTTCTTTGCCTCGCTCTTGGTCAGACCGGAGACGGATTCGGCAACCCACGCATCGAACTGCTCTTGGTTCTGGAATGGCAACTCATTGTCACCTTCCTCAGACGCAGCCTCTTCGGGGGCATCCTCTTCCTCACCAACACCCTCAATTTTGATGTACTTGTTGGGCTTGTCCTGCCCAGGGTAATCAAACTTGGGGTAGAAGACTCCACGAATCTCTTCGCTCAGTACTTCGTTGAGGAATTCCACGGGGTCAGCACCACCACCGAGTACCTTGCCCGTCGCAGCCTTGACATCACGCAGAAGGAAGCCCAACTTGGAGGTCGGTCCAATCTTCTGAATCACGTCATCAACCACGTTGACTCCGTACCAGTTCTTGATGGTGCCATCACCCTGCCAATTGTCTGGTGCAATCTCGATGAAAATCTGGGCACCGTAGTCCCCCTCTTCCCAACTTGCACTCACGCCCGACTCCGCAGTGAAGGGGTACTGGACGATTGGCTCTGTGTAATCAGTTGCGGTCTTTGGCATCATTTCTCCTTGGAGGTTCCGTGACCTCTCTGCTCATTTCTTTCACGATGTGTGTCGGTACCCACTTACGCCGCATGCGTACGAGTCGGCCCGCTGTCTTGTCCAGAATGAATGTCTCACCCCAATCATCGGGTGCTCGCATCGCTCGTCCAATCATCTGAATGAGCCGGTGCAATGTTTTCATCTGGTAGATACCTGCATCCTCTTCCATCTGCTTGCGAATCTGCTCGCTCCCAAGGTATCCGTATGGCGTCTTGCAGATTACGTTGACTCGACACTCTTCATAGGGTAGGTCCACACCATGCTCAATGCTTGGGCTGACCAACCACTTACCTGTGCTCTGTTTGAAACTTGCTATCACCTCTTCTCTTGGAACATCATCGCCGTGTGTCATCATACAATCTGCGAAGGCTGACTGTTCAATGATGTAGTTTGCCAGGGGGTATGACACCGTATGAATGATGCCGTTGACCCCAGGCCGTGCATCGATAATAGCATCGATGGCCTCAACAATCAAGGGGTACGCTGTATCCTTGTTGACACGTGACATACTGGCAACAGGCCAGTAGTGGATGGGTCGCTTCTCCGGGTCGTACGGACTATCAATGCGCAGGTAGTCACTGTCTTCGACGCCCAACATCTTGTTGAACTTGTCGAGTGGCTCCACTGTCGCACTCATGAGGATGATGCGAGGGATATCACCGAACAGGAGTTGCGTGTGCTCACGTGCGAACACCGGCTTCACTTCGAAGTGGTCATCATCCGGCATCTCAATCACGTACTCGGCTTCCTTCTGTGTAAGGATGGTGCCAATCTTCTCAATCATGCGCACAAGATAGTTCAGGGCTTGCACATCATCGGGAGTCTTACGGATGTTGAGGCTATTGACCTGAATGGATGTGGCGAGGTCCTCCTCCACCTTGTTCATCCATCGTACCAGGTCTGGCCAGTTATCCTCGGGTTCCCATGTGAGCCCGAACCGTTCGAAGGTCCGCTTACTGAACGACACCCCAGCGAAAGAAAGTATTTCATCTTCCACCATGTGCGCCTCATCACAGATGAGTACATCAGGCGGCTCGTATGTCCGGTCATAGTTGGCGATGTTGAGGAAGTAGCTGTAGTTGGTGACCACGAAGGGTGACCAGCTTGCCTCTTCCTTTGCTTGGAAGTACAAGCACTCTTCATCCTTAAGGTCTGGCCCTTCTCGAACAGCCCGTCGTGGACATTCCCAACCAAAGTTGCAGGCACCAAGGTCACACCCTGTCCCCTCCGGCTCCTCCACGCACTGGTAGTTGCCCTTACCCTTGATGCTATAGACGAGTGCGTGCTCTGCTAGGTACTGTTCCTGTAATTGCTTCGTGTTCGTCAGGACCCACGTCTTCTTGCCGGTGAGCAGCGCATACATGATTGCTATCGTTGTTTTGCCTATCCCAGGTGGGAGTTCCATCACACTCGTCCGTGTCTGGCTCTCCATCAGGAAGTTCAGGCCCTCTGGTTGCTCCGTCCTCCACCCCGGATGTTTGAATCCGTAATCGCTCGGCTGTTTCAGAACAATCGACATCCGTTACCTCACATAGAATTTCTACTTTCTTTACCATTGCCTTGGGTATCTGCGTCCATGGTCCTTCATCAATGTAGAACTCAGCAACGAGCTTATAGTTCTGGAAGACCACCCATGACTCATCCAACTCAAACAGCATACCACTCGATACGACCTCTGGCAACTCGTCAATGAACGACGCGAGTAACCCAGACGTAGAGTCCGACCAGACGATGTAACCGATTTGTAGGGGTTTAGTATCCAGTTTCATCTCGCCGTACCCTCCCTTTATCTATTGCTATTTTCGACGCTTCAATAAGGGAGGCCCCAAGCAGGCGCGCCTCGTCTGGTCCCAACATTATCTCTTGTGTGATTTGTCCGTTCTTTACTTCAACGATATTCACTGCGTTGCGATACGGTACGATACGTACACTCATTTAGATATCCAATGCACATTCATCCTCACATGCCCCACAGCAGAAGCAAAAGAGGTCATCAGTGCTGTTGTTGATTTCCATTTGATACGGGCATGCGTGCCACACAATGTCTATGGTGTTACACTCGCAAGCGCCATTAGTCGAGGCCACTTCTTCTCGGCAATCTTTCGCATCGCCTTGGCGTACTGTCGAATCTCCCATTGCGCATGCTCCTCATCTCGTAGGGCAAGGAAGCCCAGTAGGTTGCGCATGTCTACGCGCCCCCAGAATCGTGTGTACATGTCGAGTGGAAGCACACCACGTGCACTCTCCCGCTTTATACCATCTGCAAGTAGTACTTTGTACAAGTCAATGCAGGATTGATAGTGCTCTGACATCAATGACCTTGCCGAGTTCGGATGTCCTGACCCTTGGTCAAGAAGATGTTGAACAGATGGCATGTATACTTGCATACCATCTACATTGAGATTGTCCGGGTTTCCCCATCGGGTACTGAACTCACAGTATGACCATACACGATGCCGCATCCACTGTCGAGACACACTGATAGGGCACGCGACCTCCCATACCATCTGTACAAATTCGAAGGGTGTGTCATGGTGCGACACATACAGCTTCTCTAACAGTTCGAAGTCTTGGTCGGTACCCTTCATCTTGCTGGCGTATGAGTTACGCGCAGCCTGCACAGGGAACAGGTCATCCCCCATGGAGTTGACCAGGGTGATAGACCCATGGTCTAGAACATTTATGCTTTCCACATTGTCTCCTAGTCAGAGAGGTCAACCTCTTTCTCATTGTCTCGGATGATAGGCCCATTGGAGTACGACAACACTGACCGCTGCGCCTCACCCTCCATCATTGCGATGTTGTTCCAGAGGGTAATCAAGTTCGCTAGTGTGGGTTGGCCGATGTCCCCACCATGAATGGTCTGATTGAGTATCTCTCGACACTCCGCCAACATGGCGGGAACAAAGGCGAGTCGTGTCTTGATGTTCGGGGTCAGGTGTGCAGTCATGGTGGCATGGATGACACCCAACTCATCGAGGTAGGTGGCCTGGAAAATCTTCGGGCTATCCTGCCCCCCATTGTATTGGATATGGCAGCGCCGCACCCGTTGAATTTGTTCGAGCGTCCCCTGTACATCCTCCTTGATGACAGGCAACTTGGGCAGTGTCCACCCCTCCTCCTCTTTCTTCTCCGCAAGGGCCTCCTGTGTTCGCTTCAACTCCTGTTGCGTTGCCTCTAGCTCTGTCTGTTCAGTCATGTTCACCCCTCTAATGAACCTCGGCCCAGTTGTTTCCGACCTTGACTTCGACAGCCAACTCAATGCCACTATCGAATTCATGCACGCTTCCCATGACCTCCTTCATGTGGTCGGCCTGTTCTTGTGCATGGGTGTCTTCTACTATACATTCTACCTCATCGTGGACCGTAAGTCGAGTGTCAAATCCACTGTCCACATGTAGCTTTGTCAGCGCCATCTTGATGATGTCCGCATTGGTGCCCTGTGGTGGCATGTTCATTGCGACACGTTCATCGCTCATGCGGCGGCTGATGTTGATGCTATTGATGTTCGGGGTGGCTCGCCGCCTCCCATACTGTGACTCAATGAACCCGTTCCGTCGTGCAAACTCCTTGAATTTCTCCTGTGTCACCGCAATGGGGGCATGCTTGATGAAGTACTTGTTGATGAATGACTGGGCGTCACTCAATTTCATCGCTCGCTTGCGTGCAAGGGTGTCTGCTTGGAGTCCGTAGTTGCTACCCAACACCACGGCCTTGATGAGTTGTCGTTCCTCATCCTCCTTGGTAATGGTACGGTCGTAGAAGTTCGAAGCAACGGCAGAGTATACGTCTTCTCCAGCACGGAAGGCGTCCAGAAATACTGGGTCTTCCGCCATGTCCGCCAGTATCCGAATCTCAATCTGCTCATAGTCACCACCTATCATCCTCTTGCCATCCCCCGCAATGAATGCCTTACGAATGGCACGCCCTAGTTCAGAGCGCACGGGTATGTTCTGTCCATTGGGATTGGAACTTGACAAGCGTCCCGTGTCAGCCCCGGTACTGTTGAAGCTACAGTGCAGCATGCCCGTGATGTCACTAATCATGCCGGGTAGCTTACCGGTGAAGCTGGTCTCTAGCTTGCTGTAGCTGTTGTACTCCAGCAACAGCGGGATGATAGGGTGCGCGTATGCAATGCGCTCTAGCTCCTCGGCTCCTGTACTATACCCCGTCTTGGTCTTCTTTGTTTTGGGTAGTCCAAGGTCACCGAAGAGGAAAGCACTCTTTTTCTGTGGGCTGTTGAGGAATTTCTGTGTGTCCTCGAAGGTACAGGGCAGCCACGTCTGCATTGCTATCATAACGCGTAGCTTCTCTTGTACCACGGCCTCGTGTGCCTCCGCAAGGGCATCACGGTCAATCTCTATGCCTTCCCACTCCATGTGCATGATGACGGGAAGGAAGGCATGCTCCATGTTATAGACACGAGCGAGTGAGGGGATGGCATCCAATTCCTTGCGGTACTTGTTGTACAACTGGAGCGTCATGTCTGCATCAGCGGCTGCGTATGGCAGGGCCTCTTCGAGAGGCACACCGACCAGTGTCTTGCTGCCCTTCGTGACCTCGTCGAAGGTAATCATGCGGTATCCCAGGTCATGCAGCGCTAGGGTCTTGAGGTTCAGCTTCCCTGGAATATACTTGCCAGCCGCGAAGAATGCAGTTTTCTCTCGCCGTCCAAGTACATACGCCATAGGGAGCGTATCTCCCACGACACCGGCCAAATCAATTCCGCTTTGTCGCAAGCGATTGCTATCGAAGTTCCAGTTGTGAAGAACCTTTGCTTTGTGGGAATCCTCAAGCATGCGACGAACTCGTGGGTCGAGCATCCGTTCGGGAGTGTCAGTAGGATGTCCAATGTAATACGAGAGTCCAGGCTGCGGTGCGAGCACCAGCCCGATAACGTGGTCGTCACGAACGTGGAGTCCGGTGGTCTCGGTATCCACTCCGATAAGGGGTGACGCTGCACACCGGTCAATGACTTCTGCAAGTTGTTCCTCCGTCTCTACGAGGCGATAGTCTCGCTCAAACGATTCCATTTGGATTGAAGGAAGATGGATGGCAGCATCGATACGTACTGGTTGTTGTATGTCAGATGTAGTTGTGCTGCGTGGAATGGGTTGGTCGTTGAGTAAGGCAACTGTTCGTTCGAGGACTTCTTTTCGTACACCCTTACAAGTGAGGAGAGACGCACGGTCCACTGCTCCCACTCGTGAAGCGTGTCGAGCAATTCTATCTCCAACCGAAATATCCGCATCAACGCTACCCAGTTGTTCACGTAGTCTGAGTGAATCTCGTGCCTCAATTGGGATACCTCCGGTAAGGCGCTCCAACTCTCCTGACGAAGGGACGTGGTGACCATACGGTATAGGTCCCGGCAGGTAGTACATGTTGGCTTTGGTTGCGAGCCAACTGAGTAGTGCTCTTTTGCGTGTCGGGAAAGCGCAAACGTAGAGTTCCTGGGCGTTGATGGTGATGATGTCATCGACGAATCCTTTACCGGATACCGCAAACAGTGGCAGGTCATGCTCCTCCGTGAGCATGTAATGCAGGTGCTCATGTTCCACCGCAATAGCCACATGTGTGGGTACTACAGCCTCGATGTTCTTCTTGATGGTCAACACAGTGGCAGCCTCATGCCATGTTGCGGGGAGGGTAGGGTACCGCTCCCGATAGTAGTCCAACACGCTGTCCACATGGACCGCAAGAAGTTTCATCGAGGTCTTCGGCATAGTTACTCCGTTGGAATGCTATCGTGAACCCGTTTCAGGGTACGGATGGTGGTCTCCAAGTGCGCACGCACGGATTCATTCTCGTGCAACTCAGGCAACACCACACCAATGGACGGGTTGGCAAGTCCTGCCTTGATGACAGACACAGCGGCCACATAATCGTAGTCGCTTCGCTCAATTCCTTCCCGTGCATGTGAGTTACCAAGCGCCTGCTTGATACGTTGCACGGTGGTGGGTGGGTCGTACCGTGGCTGTACTGGCTTGTTGAAATCCATCACTACTCCATTCGGTCGAGGATGTGTTTGAAGGTGAGCGCCGTTGCCTCAAGGTGTGCTCGCACACAATCTTGCCGACTCAGGCCCTCAATGGTATCCGCATGTGTGATTGCGGCCTCAATGACCGAGATTGCTGCCTTCAAATCGTAGTTTCCACCGTGCTCTGGCTGGTCAAGTGCATCACGAAGACTGTCAACGAACATTGGTGACACAGAATTGGGCGGAGGTGGGTCGTAGTTGATGATGCTGGTCATGAGATGTTGTCCGCCAGCAGGTTCATGACGCGCGCCGTAACACGCAGGTGTCCTTTGACGATGTCATTCACCGTGTCCGGGTTCTGGCGCTTCAAGTTGGGGCTCTTCAGTGCCGCCCTAATAACATCATGCGTCGCTTGCAAGTGGTAGTCCACCCCACTGTACGTCCAGTAGTCATCCGAGCCTAGCTCTAGTACCACGCTTCGAATGTCACCAATGGTTTTCGGGGTGCGAACCCTGTGTTCTTTGTTGTAATCAATTAGGATACCCATTGTGCCCACTGCTCCGTTTCAATGTCTCGGTACGTTTTGTCCGGTCGCACAATTAGCGGCCCATTCAGCTTGTCCCAGTCAATGTCCGTGAACTTACCATACGCAAGGGGTGCTGGCATACGGTAGTTCATCTGCACTGACAACTCCACCTGTCGTTCATACGCAAGGGGCTGATGCGTACGATGGTCATCATCGAGGAACACGTCTTCAACAATCCACTCACCATCCTCAATCCAACCACACCACGTCTGTCGGTTGTCGAAGACAAACAGATTGTGCGTGCGAATGAATTGTGAGAGGGCGGTGTACTTACTGCGTTCCCGTTCCGATACCTCTTCGTTGACCTCGATGAATGCCTTGGCCGTTGCCATCCACCCGTTGAACTGCGCCTGGCTCATGCTCTTGATGACACCATCGGCTGCGCTCAATGATGAGCTAACCTGTAGCAGGTCCTCATGTTCTGCGTGTACATGGAAGGGTTCGTAGCCCTTAGCATACCCATCCGCGAATACGATAAGGGTGTCGCTATTTGTCTCGTTCAATTTGACGGCGGACAAAGAGTGTCGCCGTGGGAAACTAAAGGTCATCGTGTAATCCTCACTTCGTACTTGGGTCGCTCTACTTTCTTGACGAGGACAGAGCACGGGTACCCCTCGTACACTGACCAGGTTCCCTCGTCGCCCACTCGTTCTATCTCTTCCACAATGAAGCGACGAGCAGCATCTAAGCTAAGCTCACTTCGAGTGAACTTGCCTGCGTGAAAAATTATCCATAGCTTGGGCATCAGGTGACCTCCACGGTGTAGGTGGGTACCGGTTCTTCGAAGATACGCACGGGATGGTGCTGCGCCTCATACACCTGCCATAGCGTGGCCTTGTTGTGCCCATCTGCATCGAGGTGTGCCTGAATGTATTCTTGCGACCTCTCTTGACTGAAGAAGCTCGCCTTGTACTGACCACTACGAAACACCAACCAAATGTCACTCATGTTGTCTCCTTGGTGGGAGGGGGCAGCCCGTACTACCCCCCGGCCCCCCTACTCTTCGTCAGCCGAGTCGTCCGACTCGTCAAGCAGCTCAAGGCTGGTGACTTCAAGCTGCACGTTGAACGCCAGGCTCTCCGGGTCGGCACCCTCGGGAAGGGTGGCCTCGAAGACGTTCTTCGGAATGTAGAAGCTCTGCTTGCGGGGCTTCAGTTCGCCCTCGCTATTGGCCACGTCCACCAGGGTACTGTAGCAGTGCGTACCCGGAGTCGTGTGGTCAAACGTGTAGCCCTTGTTGGACTGGATGGTTGCGCTCTTCGCCATTTGGTTTCTTCTTTCTTCTTCGACGTTTAGATTCCGCATGCCAGGGGCATGCAAACGGCAGTGGCTAGCGGGGCCACTACCAATAGACTACCACGGCAGCCGGGCCGCCGTCAATCCCAATCACTAGGCCCACACCTTCTCTGCTTTGAGCATGTCTGCGTAGAGCTTCGTCTTCACGACATCATCTGGTAGTTCTCCGAGGCCCTGTATGATGCCATATTCCCAGTCAGTTTTTGACACGTTGCCAATGCACACCTTGATGGCAATCCACTCATCCGCTGTGATTTCAAGCGAGATGAGGTCAGGCACTACTGTCTTGTGGCTGATGATTCTCATTCGAGCATGCCCTCAATTTCCTTGGCAATCTGCTTGAATGTAGCGCCGCTGTCATTCATGTCCGCAAGGATACCTGCCTGGTCCCGAGTCAGGCCCACCGTTTCCATTGCAGCAGGAGGAGGGAACTCATTGAACCGTTCCGTGGACCCATCCCTACTTTTTCCATTGACATGGTATGTCTTGATACGCATGCCATCCATCCATTCATCCACGTGCCATTCACGCCCCTGCAAATCACACATGACTCCGAGGCAACAGAACTTGTTGTTGTTCTTCAAGTTGCCCTTCGTCTGCTTGTATTCACCGGACCGCAACGCTGCGACCCATGCCTGTGCTACCTTGTTCATCCTATCCTCGTCTCGATGAAGTTCGCAATCCAATTGAAGTCACGACCATCATCATTCTTTCGTGCTAGTTCTTTGGCAAACATCGTGCTGACTCCTACCTGTGCCAGTGCAGTGGCGGGTGGCATCGTTCGATGCGCCTTCGTTTCGTTGAACTTCCTGCCCAACACATGGAAGGAGCGACCCCTCTGGTACCACTTGCGACCCTGGATATCACACAGTACCCCGAGACAGCAGAACCTCTGTTCGTCCAGAACAGTCTTGTTCAACTGACCCGTCGTCTGCTTGTAGTCTCCCGAACGTAACGCTGCGACCCATGCCTTGACTGCATCATTCATCGTGCTTTCCTTCCATAGTCGTACATACCTACGAGGTCGTACGCATCTTCCTCATCATACATGCCTTGACGTAGTGAGTCTGTTAGCCACGCACCACAACCAGGACAGTCTATCTCCTGGTAGAATCCATGTGGTACACCAGCAATCACCATCGTACCACACATCGGGCAGTGGTACATCCCAATGGGCTGCCCCTTCAAAGGGGTTGGGTCATGCGTGCACAAGCTGTGATTGTGGTTGCGTCCGTCGGACGGGGACGGGATTGGTATCATACGAATCTCCTCACCAGGCCACTCCCTACCAATACGACTGAGTGCCATTGTGTATCCTCACTACTTGACTTGGACCGACATCGACTGTATACTTGAGAGACCCAAGCAGCAGTGATACCGGGGGTTTTGTACCTAGTTGAAGGACTCACCTAACTCCAGGTCAATGTCATCGCACTTCAACCAGTTGACCACATCATCCCATGTGATGAGAACTCCCTCATCGTACATGTTCTCGAAGCGTGCGTCAAACCTGTCCGTAATGGTGACCGCTTCGGCACGCCACACATCCTCCAGGTCAGAGCGCATGTTACCCGTTGGGTAGCCTGCCTTGTACGAGAGCATGCCAATGATGCAACACACGGGCTGCTCGTTAACGTTCTTCCCAAAGTAGCGCCCAGGTTGGGGCAACACGTCAGGGTGTCGGAGTTGCTGCGTTCGAATCGCTTCGCTGGCCTTCATTAGAACTCCCATGTCCGGTACGCAGGTTCGTATGAACTACCCGCATTACCATAGTGCTCACCTGTGTGACCACGCTTGTCTTCGCACCGCACGAGCGGCTCTTCGGTGTATCGTATGCCTGATTTGATGTGTGTGTACTGCACCGTGAAGATTTTCAGTGACTCACACCGTCTCTGGAACCACATGTTTCAGCCTCTCGATGGCAGCAATCGCTAACGCCGGGTGGAATTGTTCGGCCTCTTTGGATACCTCCGTGTGCTCATACACGTTGTTGACTGCGGCGTACTCAAACTGTGGGAGTGGCGTTGATGTCTCGAATCCACAAGCTAAGCACTGCTCGTACAACATGGTGCGACCACACCCACGTGGACAGTTCATACTGTTGCCGCCAGGGTATGACTCATGATGTAATGCCCGATGTGAGCCGAGCCATTCAGTCGAGCGGGACACATGCAGTTGTTACACCAGTGTGCGTGCTCCTTCCCCAGTGCAATTTGCTTGTCGATGAAGGCAATGAAGGGGTCAAGAACCTGTAGCCCCTCGTCAAGATTCATCACGATGAGGTCAGTCATCCGAGGCCATCCCCCTTCCGAAGCTCACTCAGGTAGGGCTTCTTGCCGTTCTCTTTGCGTGCCTTCCCCGTGTCTACCTTGCCTTGCGAACTGGCCTGCCAAATCTGCTTGCCCTTGTCATCCAGCCCCATGAGTGCAACACTCGGGTGTCCCTTGCGGTTACGCTTGGTCTTCACTCTATCACCACCCACTTCTGAACGAGCTTTGTCTGCACCTGCACTCGATTGACCACCCGTTCCACTACGATGTTTGAATAGCTGCTACTCGTATCACCATTCCCTCTATGGAGGAAGCGAAGTTCCTCACTGAGCGCCTCCTTGTCACGGCACGCGAGTGTTCGTCGGTCATCGGCATCGCCCATAAATGTGTAACTGATGAGGTACATGCTACTCCACCGTCCATGCTTTCTTGATTGTCTGCCGTCGGAGGGCCGTCACCTTGTCAACGGTGACCTCTTTGTAGCTGCTGGGGTTCGCCATCAGGTACTCAAGCTCACTGTTCAATGACTTGAGGTCCTGGCACGCAATGGTCCGAGGCTCGGTCACAATCATGCCCTCGAATGTGTAGTTGATAAGATACATCAGAAGAAGTCCCTTCGAATCTGAATGAGCAGGTCGTTGATGCGGTCAACGTCCGGGTACTGCGGTAGCTTGTCACTCTCTACCCCAAGCACCTTGATTTCACGTTCGAGGCGGTCACCATAGTCAATGACCTCGCCATTGGAGAGCAAGCCAGTGCGTGCATACGTGACCTTATCCAGGTCCTCCGTACGGAGGAAGTCACCGATGTGAACAGGCATGACACCGGTCTCCAACATCTGACGTGACGCAACCAAGCCACGCAGGTAGGTACTCGCCCACTTCTTGCGCCGGTCACCAGCCAGCAGTTTCTTGCGACAGTTGTTGCCGTACCCCAGGCTCCCAGCTACGAAGCCCTCAATGGGGAAGATGAGTGGTGCCAGGTCACGGATAGCCGACTCGTACCCTGGTCGGTAGTCAAAGTTCGGCCGTGGTTCCTCATCACTCAGCACCCATGGTGCATAGAATACCTCGATGGCATTCGGTCGGCCATGCATGGCCAGGTCAAGCAGCTTGCCAATCTCCCATCCACCCTCGTCATCGATGTGGGTCATGTCTGCCCATGCATCCTTTGGCTTCTTGCCCACTGCCAACAAGCGTGCCGTTGGGATGACAAAGACTTCCTTGTAGTCCGTGTCACTGGTCTCATCTGCCAGGCCATGAGCTTGCGAGCCCACCATCACACGTAGGATGACAGGCCAGTCGTATCCGTTCACCAGGTCAGCCATCAGTCAAGCTCCATTCCTGTACCATCTTCATTGACTGAGTCTTCGTCACCCGTTCAATCGTTTGGATGTCGAAGCTCGATGGATTTTCCTTGGCGTGTACAACGAATGATGTGACTTCCTTCAAGGACGTGAAGAACTTGCCGCGCTCCGACCATCCATCAAACAACGAGTTGTACTTGTACCGCACGATGTAATCAGTCATTAGTCACACCTGATTTCATAGCGCGGGTAGGTATCGATGCCCACCTGCACCATGTGGCAGCTTGAATCCTCATCCGAGGATAGGTTGGCCGTGATACTGAGTCGCACGTCACCCTTTTTCAAGGTCCATGAGCGTGTGCCCCCGTTGTCATGGTACATCACGTCCTTGTCCACGTACTCGTAGCCACCCTGACGGGCCAATCGCAGCGCCTTGCCTACCTCGTTCATGTTCTTGATTTTATACAGCCCAAGGTTGAGGCTGTTGTGTTGGACGTTGAACGTGGGGTCAAACTCTTCCAGTTGGGGGAGCCACGCCTCCACCTGTGCGGCCACGTCATCCATGGCGGCAATGTTCTTGACGCTCTGTCGGTATTGCTTGACGAGGTTCAACACTCGCCTGCTCCGGTAGTCGGCGTACTTCATGCGTTCTCCATTCGATAAGCATGCACCAGTTCAACGGTGCGTTCTTCCATGATTTCTGTGACCCCGAACACCACGTACCCTGGCTTGGTGCTGAGGTACCCGAGTTGTTCGTTCACCTTCTCCTGTCCATTGCACAGTACCGTCACCTGTGGGTCACTGCGATAGGCGAAGCGAACGAGGTAATTCTTGTTGGATGGGTACACGGTGTCTCCTTGGTCACACTTGCAGTGGGTAGAGTACCCACCGTACTGACATGCAAAGGTATGTTCCGCCATCGGATGGTCGTTCATTGGTGTTGCTTCCACTCCTCCAACGCTACTCATGGTCGCCATTCACTCCATTCAGCGAGCACTGTAGCAAGGGACACACGGATGATGTGGTTGAATGCATCGACAACCTCCAGGTGCTCACTGTCTGGGTCCGGTGCCCCATGTATGACGTATGCACTGCCGAGTGGGCTGATGACCCACATCCATTCACGTAGCTTGCTTGGTGCTAACACTAGGGCATCCCCCATTCATCAGTACCACGCAGGTTACCGTCATCATCGTAGATTTCAGGCAGCCCACCATCCAGGGACATGACCCTGAACGTGCTGTTGATGGGCTCATCGGGTGCGTTGACGTGGCTACTCATGCCATCCTCTAAGGTGAGCGGGTACCTGGCGTATACCTTGAGTCCACACAAACAGAAGGCGTACCCTCTGCTGAATGGTGTAACCTGAACCTCCGCCTGTACCTGCCCCTTGCGGTCAAGGGCAGCAGCACCATGGTCCATGTGCTTGACAATGTGGTAGTACCCATCCGCATTGGGTACCTCGACGATATCACACCCGGGATTCAACGCCTTGAGCGTGAGTACCTTGGCGCGGAGTTGCTTGCCGCTCCACAAATGCAGGTCCACCAGTCGGTCCATCTTGCCCCCTTAGGTATGGCATCTGAATGCGCATGTAACACACGTCACACAGGTTGCCGCTTGCAATGCTCATCAGGTATGGCACGGGTGCTATGTTCACGCCGCACTCACTGCAATCCATCACGTGTCCTTTCTACGGTCACGATATCGCTGCCCATATAAGCAAGCCTACGAAGCATGCAAAGACAGCAACAAACGCTATCAAATGGACAACGGTGAACAAGTCCATCACGTGTCCTTTCACGAGAGTCAGCCGGTCCTCGACCAGCCCCAATAGAGTACCACGGCCCAGCCCAGCCGGTCAACCCCAAGTCATGGGCGTGTGTACTGTTCAGACATGTCTTGTTGTTCCATGAGGTTGGTCATCCGCTCACCACTCTCGGGTGCGTACTCCGCAGGCACGTTGAGGGTACCAGTCATCAAGGCGTAGTAGATGGCACCAACACGCCCATTGCCATCCTCGAAGGGGTGAATGGTCTCGAACTCATGGTAGAACTCGGCGGGCGTGAAGTCCCCATGATTGTACGCCTCGCATAGGTACTCCATTTGTCGTGTGATTTGGTAGTGCGTCAGCCTGTTGACCTCGCCACTCTCCCGAAAGTACACGGGCACGTTGCGGTACCCCTTGAGGGCAGGGCACACCCTGTTGTGTACATAACGGATGTGTTGGGGTGTCACACCCTGGTGGTCAGTGTGCTCCCAGTACAACTCCGCAACATGGTACGCATAGTACAGGTCAGCCACGCTTAGCTCACCCGACTGTTGGCGGGCGCACTCATTGGCAGCCCACTGTACCTGTATCAAGCTCATCAGTAACCCCTTCGCATGACGCGTTCCAAACGCTCACGTTCTGCCTCACGTTGGGCTGAGAACAAGCACCAGTCTACGTAGAAGAGGTATGCTGGCACCCCAACGACCATGAACACTATCACCCCGCCGATGGCCAACACTAGGTCACTCATGTTAGTACCTTCCCGTTGGTATCATGTACTCACCATCAATGGTGCGCAAGTCCTTGAGCACATGCTTGACCGTGTATCCCTTGAGGTTGGGGTTGTCACTCAACACGGACGCAAACGTGTCGTGACTGAACGTGGTGAGTACCACGCTCCCGTACTCTGGGTCGATGACGATGTACTGATTCATACCCCTGCCCTTTCTTCGTGCACCCATATGGGCCAGTAGATTTCCTTGCACGAGTCATGCATCATGCACTTCTGGCGGTCCCACTCTCCATCGCGCCATTCATTGGCCGTCTGTATCATGTTCATGCGCTGCTTGGGGGTGGTGTCCTTCCATGCCTGCCCTTCTAGTGCTACAATGCGCGACTCCAATTGGAGTTGGCAGTCCGCCAGCTTGTCAATGATGGCGAGTAACCTGCGCTCGGTTACCGTGGTGGGGTCATCCACCATAGCGTTGAGCAAACGTGCATCTGGTGCGTACATAACAGTTCCTTTCCGAGGTCCAGTGCCACCCCAATAGAGTATCACGGCAGCGGTGCTGTCGTCCAGCCCAATACGTCCACGTGTATGCACTCCACGTGTGTGAAGTTCCCGGGTACGTATCCTAGTACCTCGTCCTCATGGCAAGGGAAGTGTGCCTGTGTGAAGGGGTCATCCGTGATGCGTAGCATGGCGAACATGCTCATGGCACCCAACATGATACCCAACAGGACCAGTTCAAACCTCATTGCGCGCCCTTCTAAGTGCCGCTAGCAAGGGCCAGTCGGTACTGACCTGGCGACATCATCGCACACCACAGCCACCCCGTCCAGTCCAATGCCGCGCGTGTTTCACTCACGTAACGCATCACGTGACACTTACGGGTATACATGGTACTTATAACGCTTGTCACTCTTGTCACTCGCCCCCTTGTCATGCCCCCAACGTACTGAAGTGTGCACACTGGCCCATATACACCCCCAATGTACCAATACACCAATGATTATAACCCCCGCGTTCAATAGCTTCCATATTATACAGCCAACACTCACACTTGTCAAGTACACAGTTGTCATGGTGTGTAACGTACTACTCACACGTCACTCATTCGCAACCAGCGTCTACTTATTATGTCTTATAATAAGGGGAGGAACACGTGACTCGGTGTGATACATTGATTGACACAACCAGGCATACGTGGTACCCTCCCTTCTTCTTCTACTTATTATAATAAGGCGGGTGCGCGCGAGGCTAGCACGTGAGGGAGGGTGTGTCAAGGGGATTATGTCACGTGGACATAACGGGGGTGGACTGTTGACAGGGTGCGGGGATGCGCGTACTGTGCCCTTGTCTCCCACTACGGGAGGCGCAACGAACGGTTCTCTTCCACTCATGTCTCACGCTACCGACACAATCGCCACTGTCGAGGAAATGGTGACCCTCAAGGGGTACGAAAAGAACGCGTGGACTCCGTCCCGCCGACTGCGCAGCATGCTCCGCGCTCATGCCCCCGAGGTGATGCTCTCCCGCATCGATGACGAGCATCCCGCCTACCAGAACGGGCGCACCGATTGGGCGGAACAGCAGGACGTTTCCCCCGCTGCCTTCGACGCCTATCACCGCGCGCTCGCCGCTGCCATGGGGATTGACCAGTCGTCATACTGGGATGCAACGGAACAGCAGAATTTCGACCCGGACACGTCGTGGGCAGACAGTCAAAAGGAGTTGGGGTTCTCCGGCATGACCATCCGTCAGGCGCATGCGGTCGGCAAGGCGGCCGGTCTCGAACTGGTCGCCAACGTCAAGGCCACCCCTGTCCGCAAGGTGCGCAAGGCGCGGCGGGTCTCAGAGGAGCCCAGCGCGGTTACCGTCATCGCCCCGCGCAAGGCGCGACGTGTCACGGATGACGACTCCCTGATGTCGCGCAAGGCCACCCCCGAAACGGCCCGGGTCCGCAAGGCTCGCGTCACTGCACTCCGCGCGACCAGTCAGGAAGAGGCAGCCGAGGACGCCTACTCCGCCTCCCTCGCGGCAGCCGATGAGCCTAGCGTGGATGAGCCTGAGCCCACGTACTCCCTCACCGCGGGGGAAATCGAGAACATCATCACCGCGGCGCTGGTGAAATTGGGACACGGCGCGTAGCCTGACACGCGCTAGAGGGTACCCCCGCACGAGCGGGGGTTGTCCCTTGCCTGCATGTCTACTCATGTGGGGTGGAACTATATATATTATTATGTATGGTGGCAGGAGGGGAGGGGGGTAGAGAGGAGAGGAGGTATAGGGGGGGGTAGAGAGGAGTGTAGTAGGGTAATTAGGTGTATAGTATCTTCTGTGATATACACTGGCGACAACTTACTCCCAGCCGTTTATCTCCCAACGCGCCCATTTTTCATACAGTTTACGCTTGGTTCTGCCATCGCAGTTGTCACAGCCACACTTGTAAATCCAATGGCCATCTCGCCCATGCTCCTCTCCCGTCTCGTATTGTGTACCATCCACATCATACCACTCAGGGCGCGGGTCCTTGCGGCGTCGTGTTCGACTCATTCAATCGGCTCCGATTCACCATCGCAGTAGCAACACTCGTCTTCATTGAACTCTGCGCAGGAGCAACAGAAATGTCCGTAGCATATCTTACACCGGGCATTGTTTGGAAAGAACACGTGCTCATGCGCGCCCTCAAAGCCCATCGCAATCTTTTCCCGTGGAATGCCAATCTTCTCACACCATTCGTTGCAGTCGTGCTGGGCATCCGGTTCTGGGTACTCGGGTGGGTACAATTCGGCTTGTGGGTAGTACTTCCATCCTGGGAGGTTCTCCCAGTTTTCGTCGGGGTCATACGCCATGTCATATCTCCTATCCAGGGATTACAAAAAGAGCCCAACGAAATTGCTGGGCGCTTGATGTGTGGCTATTCCTATTGTAACCCTCTGGTCTCTACATTGTCAACGGAATTCAAAACATTGTCACCCTAGAAGGATTCTCCCTCACGGTGCTTGGCCTTATAGCGTCCCTCCGCAGATTCGAAGGTATCGGTGCCATATCTCGTACCGCTGCTATACCAGTCTAGCATGGTGCCCCGTTCGCTGTTGGTGAAGAGACGAGGCGTGTAGCTGTTATTGTGATGTGTTTCACACTGATGGAGGAGTCCTTCACCATCGACGCCTTCTACGGTGTACTTGCTGGGTTCGTCGCAGCTATCACATTTCATTGGAATGCTCCGCCATCGACGCTATTGGATTTATTCATGAGAGGAAAATCTGGAGCCGGGCTCCCCACATCAGGGATTTCGCTCACATGCGGTAGTGTACCGGGGGTGATAATGAGCATAGGTGTGGTCTCTCGATGAATGTGGTTCCGTAGAGTGTCCGGCTTCCGGAAGGTGGCAATAACCTCGCCAGTCTTGGTGATGACCAGGGAGCGCCGCCGTTCTGCCTTTGTGGCATCGGTGTACATACCTCGCTCCTTTGCGAAGTTCATACGGGCGACAGCACTCTGGGTATCACTGGGGATGATGAGAAGAATTTCATCGGCAGGGATGTAGTGGTGGTGTCCGATATTTATTAGCATGCTACGATTATAGCGCGTTTGCATGTGGTTTGTCAATGTGCTATACTAAACACAATGAATCTACATCTATTTCTAGACCACGCAGCCACTCAACTGGAGAGACACATTGAGCACCAAGAAAGCATCGGGCCAGTACGGACCGCAGATTCGAGCACTCAACGAACAACTGAGGATAATGCAACAGGAGATGAAGGACCAGAAGGCAAAAATGATTCTGCTGTCCAACCAAAACCTCGAACTTCGCCAAGCCATCGTCACCTTCGACGAGAATTTTCAGCTTATCGACGAAGCGTTCAAAAAGATGTTCAAGACGGATGACACCAGTAAGCTCGTAGTTCCGGGGGATGCAGGCTTTGAACAGCGAATTGACACCCTTTAGTGATACGGAGCTTGATATCCTTCCACGAGAGGTCGTAGACAATCTCACCTACAAACAGAAGATTCACTTGGCTGCCCTCGTCATATACGAGGATGAAAAGATGGCCAAGAAGTACTCACAGGTGAGTGCATCCTCATTGACGATTTGGAACAAGGATGAGAATTACCTAGAGGCGCATCGTCTCCTTTCTCGCAACATGGTGGAGTTTGCGGGTGAAATGATGAAGAACATGATTGTCAAGGCCATGGTACGGCTCGACTATCTGCTCGACCACCCAGACCCAGAGATGTCCACGCGTGCCGTGAAGATGGTGCTCGACATCATGGGCAAGCGCGAGACCGCAGTCAAGGTACAAATCAATGCAGAAACTGTCAACTTCGAAACCCTTAGACGAATCGGAAAGGAAATTGAAGGACAAGTTGTTGGAGTTGAGGAAGACGCTGGATAGCTTCCCGCATTTCCTTGCCAACTACGTGTGGATAAAAGATGAGCAGGAACAGACCACCTTCAAACTGGAGCCGTGGCCCTGGCAGCTAGAGTTTGCTAAAAGCATTGTAGACCCAAATCAGCGCTTCCATGTTATCCTCAAGGCCCGTCAGTTGGGTCTTACGTGGATTTGCATGGCGTACGGGGTCTGGCTCATGTTGCGACCACATGCGAACATCCTGGTGCTTTCGAAGACACAGGAGGATGCGTTCTCTGCCCTCGGCCGTGCCCACTACATCTACAGTATGTTGCCAGATTGGTTGCGTCCGCCGCTCATGAAGAAGAACGAGCACATGGTGGAACTGGGCTTCGATTTCAATGTAGACCAGGACAAGTACATCAACGACTCCAAGATGCGCGCATTCTCCGCGACCTCGGATGCGGGGCGTTCTGAGACAGGGACCGTGGTAATCAATGATGAGTGGGCATTCCACCCTAAGGCGGACGATAGTTGGCAGGCGATGTATCCCACCATTGAGCGCGCTGGGCGTTTCATTGGTATCAGTACGGCGAATGGGACAGGAAATCTCTTGCACGATATGTACTGGGGAGGGAAGCAAGGGGAGAATGATTTCAAATCATACTTTTTCTCGTTCAAAGCACGACCAGACCGTGACGAAACATGGTACGAGAATGCGAAGCGCAATGCGTCGGATGACCGAAAGTTCCGACGTGAGTACCCACGCACCGACATTGAGGCGTTCCTCACCACAGGAGGCTCTATATTCAACGTAGAGCGCTTGCAGGAGATGGAGGATAACGCGCAACCCGAAGTAGCGATTCCGTCCACCTTCGTCCAACTGACGGCTCTCAAGAAGGACCACAACCTAGAGGTCTATGAGATGCCCTCGCCTTCGGAGAGTTACGTGTCTGGGACCGATGTCTCGCTGGGTCGAACCGAATCCAGTGACTACAGTGTGCATGCGATTATGAACAGTCGCTCCAAGAAATTGGTAGCGATGCTGCATGGTCACTATGGTATCAAGGAGTTTGCTGCGTTGGTTGTCAAGTTGAACGTTATCTACAATACGGCCTTCTGGGGACCAGAGACCACGTTTGGGCTCGGGGATGCGTTGTTGGTAGACGCCTTTGCACTCAACTACCCACGTGACCGGGTGTACCACTGGACTGACCGAAAGATGAAGAGTGCAAAGAAGAAGAAGGTTCCAGGCTGGTCAACCAACCGTCGAACCAAGCCGCTCATGGAAGAAAACATGATGAGTGGCATAAAGACGGGAAATGTGATAATATGTAGCAAGAAGACTATCAATGAGTTGAAGAACTACATTGAGGACCCAGACACCAAAAAGACGGGTGCGGTCGGTAAGAACAAAGATGACCGGGCAATCGCGGTGATGATTGCATACTATCTTTCATTTGAGCCAGAAGCCCTTGCTGTTCCAGGTAGACGAAAACAACGAATAGCACCTGACATGAGTCAGCGGAGACGCTAAATGGCAGACCACGTTGAAATAGACCCACAGATTCTGGATGACTTGGTTGCGGCTCCGGCCCCAATGAAGCTCAAGAATGTGCAGGCCGAGATTGCTTTCGGCATGTCCAAGTATACGCGGCGTGATTTCCTCATGCGACGTATGTGGCGATTCTACCACAAGAAGCACTATGACCCACAGGACAATGTGCAGTCGTTCATTGATGGTTTCCGAGACATCAACCTGACCAGTGACACGGACCACAATGAGGAAGAGTGGAAGAGCACCCTGAATGTGCCGACGAACACCATCGATGTGGCCAAGCTGATGTTGACAGGTGAGCAGCCAGTGATTGAGGCGCTCAACCGAAAGACGAACACCGCTTCACGGAAGAAGGCCACACGGGTGGAGCAATTCTTGTATGGAATGTATCAGGTCAACAATCTACGACAGGGACGAAATATCTTTGGGGATGCGGTCTTCAACAGTCTCCTCTACGGATGGGGTGTATTCAAGTTGGTGTGGGACCCGACTCGTGCGGGCACGGACCTAGAGGTTGCAGAGAACGCATTGGTGGATACTGAGGAGGTTGACGACGAAGAATTCGTGGACCGTCCGAATGAAGACTATCCTCTCGTACTGACCGCGCCATTCCCAATGACTATCTATGGGGTGCCTGGTGGACGTGATGAGCCATTCAAGGCAGTCTTCCAAGTCAACACTGTAGACTGGGAGCAACTCGCACAAATCCTTCCCGCACAGTTCCACAAGCGGATTCCAAAAAGTTTCCGTGGTCCTGATGATGAACTCCAGCGATACATGCCTGGGGACCGAGTGACATACACAGATTTCTGGCGGGAGGTCTTTGTACAGGATGCAAAGACTGGGAAGTTCAAGAAGCAGATTTGGCATGCCATTCTCGTGAATGACCGCTTTGTCAAGCCCCCAACCTACATGAGAGAGTACGAGTTCATTCCATACACTATCTTCCCATGCGTCGCAGACACGGACCCAGACAATGGGGAGAACTGGGGACACAGCTTCCTCTACAAGGTGCTTGAACCAATCAAGAACCTGGAAGCCCTACTCAACCAACACTACCGTACTGTCGAGGTATGGGCGGACCCAACCGTCATCATCAAGACAGACGAGGAAAGCCCACCAATCTTCTCGAAGTTGAGTGGTGCTATCAACTACATGGCGACCGATGAGGATGCGTCCATTCTTCAATGGCAGGGCTCTCCTCCTGATGTACAACGTCTGATTACCTTCTACCAAGAAGAGATTCAGGAGATGGCCTTCCCTGGCCCTGGTCTAGGGAAATTCGCCGGAGAACAGGCGGGTATTGCAACATTGGCTCAACAGCGTGCTGCGCTCTCGAAGATTCAGGAACCACAGAAGAATCTGGAGATGGCACTGGACCGATTGCATACGAAGGCGATTAGTCTTCTACAACGTTGGTCAAAGGATGAGTCTATCAGTGTGCGCGGTTCCGTTGAGACGGACAATGGCCCACAGACCTTTGCCTTTGATTTGAAGGGCAGTCAGACCAAGGGCATGCGATACACCGAAACGAAGGTACGTGCACGGTTCCCTCTTGATGAGCTACAGAATGCTGCGACCGCTGGTTCGGTGTTGCAACAGAAGGCATTCAGCAAGAAGGCGGTCATGCGCAAGTTCTACTTCATTCGTGACCCTGAGGGCATGTCAGAAGAGATTCGTGACGAGACCGCAACGGATGACCTTGGATGGCTCAAGATTATGCAGGGTGTCCTAGAGAAGAAGTTTGTGGCAGCAGATGAGCGTCGTGCTGAGCGTCGTGCACAACAGGGTGAAGCTGGGGTTGCGGCCCCTGCGGTACCCCCATCAACACCAGGGGCTCCTCCTGGCAGACCACCCATTCCAACTGCGGCACCCGGTGCCGTAGGCCGAGGACAGCCGGGGACTCCTGGCGCAGCCTTTAGTCAGGTTGCTGGGGACATTGCCACCCAAGGACAGGACGGACCCGCGATGGAGCAAATCCGCGCAGCAATTGCTGGACCTGCCTCTGGTGGTGAAGGCGTTCCTGGGGTACTTAGAAATCTACCCGGAGGTCCATAATGGCAGGCATTGGCTCAATCAAGTTCCCTTACGCACGTGAATCTCTCCGGGCTATTGATGCCTGGACAAAGACCATGGCCCAGATAAATGAGGGAGACGACATCGATGACCTGCTGAGTTTCGCAGATGCGGTCGATGACTTCGTTGAGTTTCAAACAGCGAGTGATGAAGAACTTGCGGAGATTGCCGGGAAGATTGGTATGGAAGCCTTTATCGAATTGCGACGCGAGATGCGTCAGACTGGGCAAGCGCTCGGTATGTTGGGGATGTAATGAGAACATATACGATTCAACCGGGTGACGACATGATTCGTCTTGCCGCGCTATTCGGTTTTAGCATTCAGGCTATCCTGGGTGTCAACCCACAAATCCCTATTGGGGAGGATGGTCTTCCTCGTCTATCGCTCTTTCCTGGTCAGGTGGTAAACATCCCTGATGCGACCAATTTTGATGCAGCAAATCCCAGTGGCAATGCGGCGGGTGGACCGGCTGTCCCTCAAATTGGAGATAACTTTTCCCAGACAACAACAACTCCTACGGGAGGAAGCGGCGGTGGCGGAACTGCGGCAACCTCTACCCTCCGTCCACTCCCAGGGGAAACGCTGCGGCAACTAAGCATTCGAACGGGTATCCCCATCGAGACGTTGATGGGCCTCAATCCAAACATTACCCACCCAGATGTGCCCCTACCAGATGTGGCAATCACTGTACCAACGGGTACTCCATCTGCAACGGTCAGTCAGCCCGGACAGCCGAACACGAATGTCACGGGTATTGAAGATATCAATGGCGACGGGCTCATTACGGCGGCAGATGTTCCTGAGGTCTTTGGGCCATTCGGTTCGATTGGTGCGCCTCCTGGATACGTGTGGGCATTTGACCCCACTGCGGTCAATACGGATGGTGTGCCACAGCCAGACTATGTCCTACGAAAGCTTGACCCGATTGGGGACCGCTCACGTATTGATGAGTGGGTGTGGATTCCAGACGAGAACTTTGACCCGAACAATCCACATGCTAATGGGACCTGGACACGCATTGCCAACCCTGAGGCTCCAGATGACCCATGGAAGGGATTGCCTGCTGGCGTGCGACCATGGTTTGTTGAGGTCATGAATGGAACCATCACAGTAGACCAGGTACCGAATGAACTTGCCCGTAACTGGATTCGCTTCTTTGGTCGTGGTATCATTGAGCAATTCACCGACATGGGCCGTCAGCCCGAGAGTGTACCATTTGGACTTGGATTGCCAAGTCCTGGGAATCGTCCTCCAGTGGATGGTATTGTGCCTCCTGGTGGCATTGACAACTTCCCAACCGGACCTGGTACCAGTACTGGTGGTGACCCTGGTCCACAGGGTGCAACTCCGAATGAGGGTGCCCCATCAGCAACCCCACCAAGCACAACAAGTCCATTCACCACTGTTGGTGATGGTTTCCCTGGAGATGGGGCGAAGTTTGGCCAGGAGATGATTGACAATCTTCTCAACTTCCAAGCAGGAAATGGAACGATTGGTGGTGGGGTTTCGCTTACCACCATGCCTGGTCTCAATGTTGGAGGACGGGAAGTATTTTGGAGCCCACAAGGAGGCTTCTTTGTTCCAACCGATGGGGACCTCACGAATGTTCCATTCAAGGATTTCCTTTTGAAGGCGACGCTACAGCCAGATGGAAGTTACGCGGTTACCCTACAGGAGGCGACAGAAATTGCGCGTCTCATGGGAGAGGCCCTACAGGCACATAACAACGCTGTCAACCTCACTTCGTTTGAAACGGGAGGAAACTTTAGTTCGGCCGGAACCGGTGCTAATCTTGGTAACCTCTTCCGAATCATCAACGAAAACAATCAGGGCATTACTGTTGCGAATATGAGTCCAGAGGTACAGGCGCTGTTCAACGCACTTGTCTCTGCTGGATTGATGGTCATTGACCCGATTACGGGGAATGCAACCCGAACAGGGGACGCCGTGACGCTTGAACAGTATCAGGCCGCATTGGTTGTCGCCGGAGATATCCAGGGTGCTGACCAGATTGGTGCATTGATTACTCCTCCTGGGACACTACCGACCGAGCCAACAATTCTAACGGCTCCAACGACCCCAACAGCCCCAGCATTGCCGCCTCCTCCAGGCTCAACGACTCCACTTGCTCCGCTTGCTGACCCATCAATTGGTCTCAGTGCAGAAGCAGCAGCCCAGCAGGCAATTATTGCAGAAAGACAACGAGCCGAATCTTTGGCTGCTCTGGAAGCCGTGACACCAACAACAGCACCTGCCCCTGCTCCTGTGACAGCACCAACGGCACCAGCACCACAACCCACTACTGTGGTCACAGATGCTGCGGGTTCAACAACAACAGCAACCACGAGCACTGACGCATTTGCACGTATACAAGCGGCTGCTGGTGCCACAGTCAACCCATTCCCGCCTGGAACCGTAGAGCATAACTTCTGGCAGGCAACCCACTAAGTTGCGTATTTAGACCACATAGAGTATACTAACACTATGGCATTTAGCAAGGAATCCATTGAACGAGCTATTGCTCGTGCTGAGAGAGCACGGGAAGAGCTAAGAACGGCTATTCCTCCCTCAACCTCGAACACGTTCAATCGTGCAGTACAGGTGGTAACGAGCACTCCTCCTCCTGTCAACATGCCCAACTTCGGGGTAGAGGCACTTGGCGAAGCACCCCCTCCACCACCGGAGTTTGACCCCTTCTTCGGGGTGAACATCACAGAGCAACGTCAGCCTCCTCCTGTCTTTGTGCAGCCAGACACTCCAACACTCCGAAACATTGGTGACCCACTCAAGCAGATAGAGAGTGCAGAAGAGGCAGCGGATAAGGCACGAGAGGAGTTCACGCAGAAGCCAGTACCAAGTATTGTGCGTGCTGCACAAACGGGCCTTCAAGAAGAAGCACTCAGCGCATTTGGTGGCGAGGATTCCCTTGGTGAGTACATTCGGGTTGCGAACACCCCACCTGAGGAACGAACCGAAGCGGACAATGACTTCCTGGCAAACAGCCTGAACATTACCTTTGATGAGCAAGGAGACCCCGTGTTTCCTGCGGCTATTGAGAGCGCCCTTGAAGTGTTCGGACTGGTGGGCGGATTTGCGAACCAGCAACGAAGAGAAATCAATACGATTGTCTCGACCTCATTGGCGAACGCTCTTGACACCGTGATTGCGGCATCTCGTGAGACCGGAAGCATCCTGCCAAATATTCTTGGATTCTCCGTAGCCGTACAGGAAGCGACCAATGCACTCAATGCGCTCCTATCAAACAAGTTTGCTGAGAGTCTCCCAGCCACAATAAATGGAGAGACGATTGACCTCATGACCAATGAAGGTCTCAACACCATGGTGCAGGCGATTCTTAGCACACTGGATATCAAGCAGACCTTGGAAATCAACAAGGACCTTGCTGGCGTGGGTGCACTACAACGATTCAATAACCTCCCTGGTGGAGGAACACTTGAACTGGCAGATGGGGCAGAGGCAATTGTCGCAGGGCAGTGGTTCTACCATAACACGGTCATCCTTCCTGGGCAGTTCTATTCTGGCCCACAGTGGATTGACATCCTTCGTGAGAACACACTCGTCTCAGACAATAACCTTGCTGCCCTCCACTCACAGTTTCCTGGTGAAGGAAACTTCGCATTCTTTCTTAGTGACACCGCTAACGAAAGGATGTTGAAGCGCTTCTTCAACGAAGCGGAACTCAATGCCTCACAAGCTGGGGTGAGTGTTGAGCGCATCATCGCATGGACACAATGGGCGATTGACAACAACATTGACCCCGAAGACCTACGGGACATTGAGGACCATCTCAATCGCTTCGACCTGTCAGAAGACGGCTCCGCATTTGTCAAGACATTCATCGAGCTTCCAAAGATTACCGAACGATTCATCATTGGTGGCCTCGCAGAGATTGAGGATGCAACAGATGACCTGTTTGGTATCGGGCTGGGGACAGCAATCACTAGCGCGGTACAGGGTCCGCTTCGTACGGTTGTTGCACCGATTATTGTCGCTGGGAAAATTGCACAGGGCGAAAATATTCTCACGGCAGCTACGGATGTTGCAAACTATCTCAACCCACTTGAGTGGGCTGGAGCAACAGCGGACTACCTTGGCATGTACAAGGACCTATCTGGAGAGGACAAGATAGAACTTGTCAACTCAGGTTTCGGTGCCATCTTTGGGGCACTTGCCTCTCCGGATGAGCTACGCTCCGTCATTGCAGGAATCGAAGACCAGGGCGTTGTCCCGTACTTGAATGACCCAGAGAACCGTTCGCTTCTCAACCTCTTTGCGACCATCGCCGGTGAAGTGGCATTCGACCCGTTCAATGTGCCATTGTTCTTTGCCGTTGGACCAAAGCTAGTATTCTCTGGTGCACGTGCCCTGAGTGGGACTCGTGCAGTACGAGCCGTTCCTGGGGTACAACGTGCGGTGCGTGCAGGAGACAGAGCAGTCAGTGCCGCCTTCCGAGGTAGTAGCAATGTGCTACGGAATGAGCCGGTTGGACTTCTTGCGGAACACTTCATCCGTCGCCTTGCCTACCCAGCAACACGAGAGATTTCACTCGGACTTGGACGGCCTGCGGTACGAGTTGCTGGACGAGCTACTGGAGCAACAGGGGCGAATCGTGTTGTCCTCTCTGGAACACGATGGGGACGAGACGTTCTCAACTCGGGTATTCGATTCCGTGCTGCACGACAAGCGATTGAACTCGACATTCTACAGCCGACCGTGATTCGAAAGGACGCAACAAAGCAAGTCGCTGGTCCTCTAGAGACCCCGATTCGTCCGATTGCTGAGGTGGATGGAAATCTGCTCAGCGTGGTGACCGCACCAATCAAGGATGTGCCTGTGTGGCATAACCGATTCCTGACATCAAGTAGTTTCCGACAGGCGTCAACGAAGTACACCTTCGCATCTCGTATTGCCCGGTCTGCGCTCGAAACAAGTGTAGACATCATGGCACGGACCAGTCTCCGAGAGTTCACCCGAACCGTCACCGAGATGAATAGCCTCTGGAAGACACTGACCGGTAGTGCTGATGCGATTCCTGGCTCTGAACTTGCGAACGCAATGGATGCAAATCGATTGAACGCACGACCAGTCCTCAAGCGATTGAATGGTGGGGCACGGGAGAACCTGAACGAGTTCACCTACTACTTCGCGGAGAGCACCCGGGCCATCGACCTGACGAAGCTTCCTGCCTACAAGGCGATTCAACGACTCATCAAGAATGCAGACGGCCTATCCACGGATGAGGTTGCCAAGCGATTCAAGCAAGAGAAGGCCAACTTCAACCAGCAGGTGATGAAGGCATCCGAGGAAGAGTCTCGAAAGCTGATGGGCGTGACGGAGATTCCTCTATCCACCCGAGTGCAGTCCACCATTGGCGCAGGTCTCAGCTTCTTGTACCTGTTCAGCCCACGATACATTATCCGTAACACTGCGGGTGGTCACCTACTTGCCCTTGCATACGGTGGCTTCCCTGTGTTTGGAGCCGATGGACTGCTCAACCCAAAGAATTTCACGGGACGACGAGCGCGTCAGTTCCTTGATTCTCGTGGTGGCATTGACCAGTTGATTGATGGTGCGGACTTCCTTGGTCCTGCACAATTGGACAACTCGACTCTTTTGCGCAAGATTGTCAATGTGCCACGTGTCATTGACCGTAAGGTGGACAAGGCGATTCGACTGAAGGTGATGGCGCATCAGCTAAAGCAGCAGGATGCGGCGTGGAGAGACGTGATTCTCAATGGGGATGGAACCTCTGCAAACATTGGTCTTGAGGGCCGTCTCAATCAGGTATTCACCGACAACAATCCATATGTCAACAACTTTGTCAATGAGCTTCGAGGCATGGACAACCCAGCAGAAATTGCCGGACGCATTGACGAGTTCGTTGAGGAGATGATTACGGGCTCTCGGAAGTTGCGCGTGACCCCTGAGGCGCTGCTCGGACGGCCACTCCCAGCAGACTTGCACACTGATACCCTTCGTACACTGCTCCGTGATGTGAACGCGGACAACCCAGCCGCCATTACTGCGGCCCTTGACAGCCACAAGAAGACGCTGCTTGAGGACATCCAGGGCATCGTCAAAGAGAATGGCTACGATGACATTGAGAATATCGATGAGTTGGTCGTGTCTCTTGCGGATGACTACTTCAAGGATGTAGCGAGCTACGCTAGCAAGAACATGTCACGACAGGATTTGGACAACTGGATTAGTAACGCCAATATCAACCTGTATGTCAAGATGCTTGACTGGGTGACCCAGGCGGAAGAGCAAGCGATTGGTGAAATGGTGACCGGTGCAAAGAGCATCTTCAAGGGTACCCCATTCGAGAAAGCCTACGCAGAGAACTGGGACATCTTCCAGAAGATTCGAAAGGACTCCTGGGTGTACCAGTACGGTATCCCTGGTACACGCAATGACACATCGGTCATGATGCCATTCGACCGAGACGTTCCATTGGCGGTTGCAGATGAGCACATCACCATCGTTGGACGAGAGGGTGTGGATATCCAGGTGCGTGCATTTGACCCGAATGCGGATGAGACCTACTGGGAATGGATTCGTACCAGCAAGTTCGCGCAGGGCACCAACATTGTTCAGGGCGGTGGTCTCGAAAATATCTCACGAGAGCAAGCCTTTGAGATGTGGAAGCGTGGTGTCAACGGCGCACAGGAATTCAGCGAGGATGGACAGCCGCTCGCGTATGGATGGCAAGCGGACCGTATCACCGTAGACCAGCGCATTGATGACGTGGGAAGCCTCGACAATGTCACCGGCCCAGAACGAGATGCACGGGTACAGGAACTCCAGGGTGTGTGGCGAGATTTCCACAACGCGCACATGGAGAATGTTCACCGTCGTCTGGCCACCGTGAATGAGGCGTATGATAACCTGATTCTTGGTCCCCTACGAATGGACCTTGAGCGGGCAGGCTTTGGGAAGCTTGACCTGCCTCCATTGCGCACCGACTTTGGCCCTGGCCTTGGTCAGCCTGACCCCGTAGAGATGGTCTCTCGATACACCGGACAATCTGCCAACCGTGCCATCCCAGCGCGTCCACGATTCACAGAAGGACAGACGCCTATTGTTGAGCAACGCGTCGTAGAACTTCAAGACCGACTGGGCATCCTTGGGGCACAGAAGAAGAAGGCGGCTGGTGGAGCCCGGAGACTTGGAGACAGTGGTGTGGACCCACGGCAGTTGTCCAAGAAGCAGAAGGCCGCATACAAGAAGCTGGCCAACCGTATCATTGCGGTAGCAGAAGGGTCACAGGCGTCCTCAAACGATATCCTTGACAGTCAAATCACGATGCACATGACTGCGACACAGGGTGTGGGCGAGATGATTGCGCCGGATTCCTTGAACGAGGTTGCTGGGGCGATTCGAGAACTTGCCGCAGTGGAAGAGATGGCTCGAAATGCGGATGCATTCAGTACACAGCGAGCCGGATTCCTCAATCAGTTCGAGGATGCGAATGGTGTGGTCAATGTTCCAGACACAGTGAACGCGGAAGCGGTCCAAGCCCTCCAAGAAATTAGCAGTGACATCGCTAAGATTGAACGACTCGAACAGCTTCACATTGAATTGGGATTCCTTGAGGGACAACCCCTTATCAATCGTGTGGCCCAGTTGCGTGGTCAGATTGCTGCCCGAGAGCCAAGCGAAGGCATCGGGGACATTCTCTCTGGTGGTGGGCTTGGGAAGCACGTTGAGAACGAATTGGACTATCTCCTGAGCAAGCCAGATAACGTCCCAGATAGTTTCACATACGTGAAGCGAGGCGTACAGCCAGGACAAGGAGCAATTACATCGTCAGATGCTTTGACCATTGCGACGACCTTCCGACAGGCCCTCGACAACGTCACCCTGAGCGCACGAAACATTGCGGATGAACGTCAGCTACAGGCGCAGGGTCTTCCAAGCACCCTCTCGCGTCAGATGAGTGACCAGGATGCCACGGTCCTTCGTGACATTGGTATCGATGCCAAGGCAGAATTCAACACGGCCAATACTGCGGCGACTGCCTCCGCGCGAGCTATGACTGACTGGGTAACGCATAATGCCTTTGCTGCACAGGATGCAGACTTCTGGGCTCGATGGGCCATGCCGTGGGAGTGGTGGATGACACGTACCCTTGGAAAGGGTGGCTTGCGTTTGGCAGAGAATCCTGAGTTGATTGCTGGCTGGGCTCGTATGAAGGCGGACCTGGATGCCGCACAACAGGATTTGCCTCAGCACATGAGAGACCGTGTGCGAATTCCTATTCCCGGTTTCCCTGAGGAACTTGGTGGGGGACTCATCGTTGACCCGCTCTCACCGATTTTCCAGTTCGATGTCAACCCATACATTCCATTTGATGCAGAGGGACCTGGAAAGGTGCTGAGTACAGGAAGTGGTCTTGGTCTTGCACAATCTCCTGTGCTGACAACACTCCTCAACAGTGCAGGTGTGTTCGGACAGTTTGCCTCAGATACCCCATTCAGTGCGACCCCGGTTGAGCAGTGGTGGTCTGTTGTACGCAACGCAATGAAGCTGACGGGCCTTGATGACAATAACATCATTCCGCCACGTATCCGCTGGACAGAGCGAGATGCGTTCAACGTCAAGAAGCAGATTCGTCGTCTCGTTGAGCAGGACCCAACTCGCTTCACACAGGAGCAGATTCAAGAGGCCCAGATAATGCTCGACCGGTCTGCCACCCCAGGTTTGGCTGGCTCACTGACCAATGTGTTTGGCGGCTCAGAACTCTTCCGAAGTGACAACCCGGTCCTACAGGCTGCGGTACAGATGTACACCAAGCAGGAATTCTTTAGTCGTGACCTCGGATTCTTGAGCGGTGTGCTCGCAAGTATTACCTCTCCATTGGACACGGCATTCTTCGAGAGTCGCACAGAATTGTTTGAACAATTTGACTTGGCCGTACAAGCCTCTCAAGGAATCACCGGACTTGATGGTGATGGGGGCCAGTCGATTCGTCTCTTCTTTGAGGCGCACCCAGAGGCATCCCTATACTTTGGAGAAGGAGACACGGCTGCGGAAATTGAGCAGTCACAGAAAATCAACCAGTACTTCACGAAGCAAGAGGTATTCTTCAACGCAGAGTTCAAGAAGATTGATGGCCTCCCACTCCAAGGACGAGATGAGGAGGGCATCAACATTGATGTGCGAATCTCACAGCAGGTTGGGCTCATCTTTGATAACTTCGAAACACTACAACTCGGATGGCTCAACGAACTTGGACTTCAAGATTCTGATGTTCGTCGAGATACCAGCTTCGTGTCTACGCGTGGCTCACGTGACCTCTTCATCCAATGGAAGGTACTCCAGATTGCAGATGACTTCCGTGGACAGCAAGCATTTGTCAATAGCTTGAGTGAGTCGGACGCTGCACTCCTTGAGAAGGAATTGGGAAACAAGACTACCAACCTTGCAGAGCACATTGTAGTGATGTTGAAGTCACTCGATGGCGAGGACTTTAGTGAGTTCCGTGACCAGAACGGCGTGATTGACTGGTCACAGCGATTCGGGATTCGCAATGGAATCCTTGACTCCTTGCCTGGGGAGATTCGCACACAGATTCTTCGACTGGAGGCGCAGTTCAAGAGTCCTCGTGGTCTGGTTCGTGAGACGGTGAAGGATTACTACGGAGAGAATCTCGACATCTTCTTTAGCCTCGGTGAGGGAACAGACCGTGAGCGAAAGGTTGCCCTCCAGCAGGAATTCCAAGAGGCATTCACGCCGCCCACTGAGGCAGATATTGTCAAGGCGATTCGCTTCTTGCGACCGGACCTGACACGAGAGGAGATTATCTCGGAGTTTGACCTCGATGACATGCTCGACTTCGGGGCCTTCCTTGCCTTGCAGAATGAGAAGAAGATTCAGACACTCGAAATCATTGATACCGCATTCTACTCTAGCTCCGGTGAGTTGGTGACCAATGGAAACCTACCTCGCTACAAGCTGGCCTTCACAGAACTCACACAATTCAACGCCGCCAGAGAGACCGCTGCTCGAAAGGACTGGACTCCGGAGTTGGAGTTCTGGTTTGGAACAGGAGTGGAGGGCTCAGCACTGATGCGTAGTGCCCTGGTGGGGACCATTGATACCTTGTTCGATGTGCGTGGTCAACTGTTTGACCTGGCAACAGACCGAGGGGCTGACCGTCGAGTGGGGACAATTACCAATGACATCCCAGGACTCCGTGACCGTCTCTTCGAACTCATGGACACTAACCAGGCACGGGGCAACACCAACATTGGAAGTATCTCCGACCTACTGGGCATTAGCCTTGAGACGCTTGGGGGCCTACAATTTGCCACTGTCTCTGAGCTAATTGATGTGTTGACTGCGGCGCGTGTTGGTGGCATCGTCAACACCTTCGGTATCCCTGAGCTACGAGGACTCGAAGACCTGAGCATCTCAGAGGTCATTGACGTTCTCTCAAGCATCATCGAACAGGAGCGTGACACCCTCGCCCTCCTCAAGGACCCGTTGTCTGTCAGTGGTGACACCAGTGGCCCATCCTTCTCTGTAACAAACATTACAGAAGGAGAAGCAAGTACCTCGTCACAACGTGTACAGCAGTTGTCAGGTCAAGAAGGGAACCGGTCATTCGTTCCTGGTAACGATGAGGTTGGCCTCAACAAGTCTGACATTCTTCGTCTCGTGCGCAATGGAAATCTTGAAGGAGAGGAGGCATTTGAGCGATTGATTCGCTTGGGATTCTCTTCTGGAGACGCAAACCTCTTGGTCAACGATGCCCTGGAGGAAGTGGAAAAGCCAGAGGTAAAGGCTCGTCCATTGTTCTCACCAGAGGCATTCAATGAGAGTAGCCTCCGTGCAAAGGCCCGTGAAATGCTCGGTTCTGACCGCATTGTGGACGAATTGATAGACATTTTCCGCTTCGGGCGTACCCTCTCCCGTATTGGACAGAAGGACCTCAACATTCTTCGACGCTTCTTCCCTATCCCAGGAGCACGAAGCATGGAGGATTGGATGGATGGGGCACGTGTCATGTTGGCATCTGCTGCGACACCACGACCACAAGGGGATGGTTTCAGACGAAATGAGATTCGCAAAGTCACACGCTTTACAAACTAGTATGAGTGTGGTATAGTATAAAAGTACAGGGAAACCTGTACACGGAGGACCCATGCCGGAAGATGAAAATGGAACTGTTACGGCTCCTGTCGCTGATAAGGCACAAGAGAACGAAGCAGTCACCAAACGAATCGAAGATTTGGAAAAGAACCTAGCAGAACAGGCCAGCGCATATGAGCGCAGGATTGGTGGACTACTGAACGCCAATGGCCAACGCGAGGAAGCTGACAAGGCAGTCATTGATAAGCTTGGAAGTAAAGTAGAAGAGCTTTCCCGATGGCAAGAAGATGTCACTATCCAGACGATGGAGCCTGAACAGCAAGCAGCTTTCCGAAGCCGACAGGTAGACCAAAAGGTCAAGGAGCTAGAAGACCAGATGGCAGCCCGCGACGAAGAAGTCGTTCAGGCGAAAGCTATCGAAGCCGAGAGAACTCAGGAATGGCAGCGAGCATTGCAACTCGGTGTCCCAACAGAGCAAATCGACTACTCAACTCCAACGACCATTCGCGCTAGTATCACGAAGTGGGAAGGTTCACACCAGTCCACGGAGCTAGCCGAAATTCGCACTGAACTTGCCAATCTGAAGTCCCAACAGGAAAAGGGAACTCTCAAGGCGGACCAGTCCGCGCGAACTAATGACGGTTCTGCTCTGGTGCCAGATGCATCAGGAACAGGAGAAGCGTCATCCACGGACGAGCCATTGAATCTCCCTGCTGAACTTCAGGAGGACTACGATTTTCTAATGGCGCAAGGAGACCTTCCGACCAACCGACGAAAGTCTGGTGAAATCGTAGTAGCCCAGATGAGGCTTGCTAGAGCGGGAGTTCTCGTGAAAGTAACCTAGAGGTATAAACCATGCCGGTAACTGTAAACCAGCGAAACCGTACCCCTATTACAAGCGGTGGTCCGCTCAAGCTAAACACCGAGGACCGGATTGACGAGGTAGACCCTCGTGACACTCCTTTCCTTCGAATGCTTGGCTGGGGCGAAGATGCCCAGAGCAATGCCGCTTCTAAGGGTGCAAACTCATTGTCATTCGACTGCTTTGAGAAAGTACACACATGGAACAACGACTCCCTAACTCCAAATGTCACCGGTCTTGGGACCGCGTACACCACTGGAGACCTGGTACTCGCTGTCACCACGGACACTGGAGCGTACTTCAATGAGGACGACCTTGTTCTTGTTGTTGAGGCTGCCAACACCCAGACCCACTACCGAGTAGTGAGCGTGTCTGCGGACAATGTAACCGTTTCCCTTCTATCCGGGTCTGATAACAGTGCGACCACTGCGGCAGCGCAGGTGCACATCATCGGAAACGCCCGAACTGATGGGGGAATCTTCGATACGCTAGGACGCCAGACCACCGTCTCGCAGACAAGCAACTTCACTCAGATTTTCCAGCGAACCACTGGTGTGACCGGAACTGAGCTAGCAATCGAGCAGTTCGGTATCCCACGTGGTACCTCGTTCGACCGCGAGCTAAGCAAGTCCCTCCAGGCTCTCGTGAAGGAGTTTGAGAAGGCCGTTGTGATGGGACTGCGGAATAGCTCTGCTCCATCAACGAACGTGCAACCTGTTCACCGCATGGGTGGCGCATGGTACTACCTGCGTGATTCAACTGGTGGGTCAGGTGCCCAGACCCTGAATGCTTCTGATGTTCCTGTCACTGAGGTTCTTTTGAACAACCTTGCCGAGAACATTTGGGACCAGGGTGGACGACCAAACACCATCGTAACAAGCTATGTGCAAGCTCGCAACATGCAGAGCTTCATTCGCCCATTCCTACAGGCCGACTTCGAGCGGACCAAGGGTGGAATTGTTATCGAGGAGTGGTTGAGCACCAACGGACCAATGAACATCATCATCAGCCGATGGCTGCCACATGCAGGGGACATTCTGTTCCTTGACTTCGAACAGTTGGGCTTCGGTCCTCTGAGCGGACGTGAGCTATCGATTGAGGAACTACCTAAGGACGGTGACTACATGCGAGCCAGCATCCTTGGAGAGTACACCATGGAGTTCAAGAACAACACCACACACCACGGCTGGGGCTACAACTTTAGCACCACCGGACTCAACTAGGAGGATACACCATGCCAGCACCTACTGTTGGAAACATTGGGAACATCCGCGACGTATCTGGTCCTTGGAAGGAAGGTGCGTGGCTAATGGTTCCCTACGCAATCACCATTTACGTACCGGGAATCTCTGTGGTCGGTAACGCGACTTTCACTTCGGAGTGGGCTTGCCCCTTCGAAGAGGCGTATCTCGCAGCCGTAAGCATTAGCAATAGTGCGGCCGGAGTCGCCGGAGCCACCCTCTCTATTCGAAACGGAGCGACTGAGCTTCTTGACGATAGCGCGAGTGGAACTGGAGCGG